>Ga0137359_10001626_pt1 | contig 17823 bp, 20 predicted proteins | sample Mad1_40_16metaG_FD_108281 | JGI IMG/M metagenome (GOLD analysis project Ga0137359, IMG submission 108281) | Vadose zone soil microbial communities from Angelo Coast Range Reserve, California, USA - Mad1_40_16 metaG | ecosystem: Environmental > Terrestrial > Soil > Vadose zone | place: USA... | reverse complement strand
GCTTGAGCGCGAGGGCTGGGCGATCGAATTCGAAGAAAGCTTCCGCCACCGTGTCGTCGATGGCGGGGGCGAGTGGACCGCCGAGCTCGAGGAGGGCGGCGGATGGTGGTTCTCGCTCGATCTGGGGATCGAGGTCGATGGGCAACGGGTTGCGCTGCTGCCGGTACTGACCTCGCTGCTCGTCCGGCTGCGCGATCTGGGCGCGCCGGGCGAACTCGATGCGCTGGCGCGTAACGGCACGGTGTTTGGCACGCTTCCCGACGGCCGGCATGTGGCGCTTCCGTTGGAGCGCACCAAGGCGATCATGGCCACCCTCGTCGAACTCTATCATCCGGGGAGCATCTCCGCCACCGGCAAGCTCGATATATCGGCCGGCGAGGCGGTCGGCCTCGCCGCGGTCGAAGCGGCGACGCGGTTGCGCTGGCTCGGCGGCGAGCGTTTGCGAGCCCTCGCCGAGCGTTTGTCGAGCTTTTCGGGGATCGACAAAGTCGAGCCGCCCCAAGGGCTTCAGACCGAGCTGCGCCCCTATCAGCGCGACGGACTGGATTGGCTGCAATTCCTGCGCGCCTACGAGCTCGGCGGCATCCTCGCGGACGATATGGGGCTGGGCAAGACCGTGCAGGCGCTCGCCCATATTCTGGTCGAAAAGCGCGAGGGCCGGCTGGATCGACCCTGCCTCGTGGTCTGCCCGACCAGCGTGGTGCCGAACTGGCTGGCCGAGGCGGCGCGTCTGGCGCCCGAGCTGCGGGTGCTGTCGCTGCACGGCGCCGACCGGGCGCAGCGCTTCGCCGAGATCGGCAATACCGATTTGGTGCTGACGACGTATGCGCTGCTGCCGCGCGACGCCGACCATCTGCTGCCGGTCTCGTGGCATATCGCAGTGCTCGACGAGGCGCAGGCGATCAAGAATTCCGCTGCGAAGACCACCCAGCTGGTCTGCCGCCTCGACGCGCGCCATCGGCTGTGCCTGACCGGGACGCCGATGGAAAACCATCTCGGCGAACTCTGGTCGCAATATGCGTTTCTGATGCCGGGGCTGCTCGGCGATGCCAAGCGCTTCGCCCGCGTGTTCCGCACCCCGATCGAGAAAAAGCAGGATGGCGACCGCCGCACCGTGCTCTCGGCGAGGCTGAAACCGTTCCTCCTGCGGCGGACAAAAGCCTTGGTGGCGGCCGACTTGCCGCCAAAGACTGAAATCCTGCGACCCCTCGAACTTTCGGGGCCACAGCGGGATCTGTACGAAACCGTGCGGGTCGCAATGCACGAGAAGGTCCGTCGGGAGGTGGCCGAGAAGGGCCTCGCCCGCAGCCATATCATCGTTCTCGACGCCTTGCTGAAGCTGCGCCAAGTGTGCTGCGACCCACGCCTCGTCAAGCTCACTGCGGCGCGGCGGGTAAGCGCCAGCGCCAAGCTCGAGCACCTGATGGAGATGCTCCCGTCGTTGATCGAAGACGGCCGGAGAATTCTTCTATTTTCGCAATTCACCAGCATGCTCGACCTGATCAAACCAGCGCTGGTCAAAGGCGGGATCGATTTCGTCGAGCTGCGCGGCGACACTATAGACCGTGCCGGCCCGGTCGCCCGCTTTCAGAAGCGCAAGGTGCCGCTGTTCCTGATCAGCCTCAAAGCCGGCGGCACAGGCCTCAATCTGACCGCCGCCGACACGGTCATCCATTACGATCCCTGGTGGAACCCGGCCGTCGAGGATCAAGCCACCGATCGCGCCCACCGCATCGGCCAAGACAAACCCGTCTTCGTCTACAAGCTCGTCGCGCAAGGGACGGTCGAAGAACGCATGCTCGAGCTGCAGCAACGCAAGAAGGCGCTCGCCGCGGGGATCTACCAAACCGCCGGCAGCACCGGTGCCGGGCTCGAGGCCGCCGACATCGAGCGCCTGTTCGAGCCGCTCGAGTGAAGCAGCCGCCGGGCCGTGGGTTATAGCGTCTCCAAACCTAGATATTGCGCCATAGGAGCAAAATCTCGGTCGCCATGCAGCAGACTATGGCCACGCTCGATACAAAACGTGCCGATAATGAGATCGATGGTCCTGCGGATTGTAAATCCGCGGCTGCGCAGGAAGCGATAGTTCGCGGCGGCCTTCACGGCGAGTTCCGGACCAACCAGAGACACGACTTCAAATTCCCTCAACGGCTCCTCAACAAGCCTTGCTTCCGTATCGGTGCGCAAGCCTTGCAAAATCTCGCAGAGGATGAGATCGCCAACCAGCAGCTCGTCGCGCGATATCAGCGAGCGCAGGTGCGACACCGGCCTTCGTGACCGCGTTTCGCAGATGGTCGATCCAGACGGAGCTGCCGATCCATCGACGAGGATCACGGAGGAAAGCGGCCTTCTCGGCTCTCGTCTAAATTGCCCTCCCAATGAACCTTGCCGGCAAGATCGAGTATCTTCTTCTGCCTCCCGAGGCGGATTAGTGCTTTTAAGCCTGCCTCAACGGCAGCGCGTTTCGTCTTGAGCCCGGAAACGCGAAGGACTTCCTGGATGAGTTCGTCGCTTATTTCGATGTTCGTGCGCATTTTTTCGCGCTGTGTACCGATGAGCATCACGATACAAATAGAGCACCTTCGGGACTGCCGCTTTTTATCGGCTATAGCTCGCTTTCTTCCAGCGCCTCGCGCAGTGCCGTCCAGCGCGCGAGCTTTCCGGCGAAGTCGATGCGGGCGTGAGCCGGGCTCGTCGAGGGCAGCGCGAGATGCACGAGACCTGGGCGCGGCGGGAAATGGCGCTCGTATAGTCGCCGCGCGGCGGTGCCGTTGAAGGCGACGGCGCGGATCAACGCATGCTTGTCGAGCAGCCGGTCGATCGCGTTCGGCCGCTCCCGCCTGATCGTCGCGTCGGCGCTCGCTTCGCGCTTGCCGAGCTCGCACACGTCCCAGAGCGCGATCCGATGTGCCGCGACAAAGTCCAGCCGTTCAGCGTAATTCAACGGCGGCGCCTCGCCGAATAGAGCGAAAATAATTGGCCAGAAGAGGTTGCGGGGATGGGCATAATACTCTCCGTGGCGCAACGACTCCTCGCCGGGGAGGGTGCCGAGCACGAGAACGCGTGCGCGTCCGTCGACGATGGGCGGGAAACTGCGTTTGGCGGGCGCGGAAGGTACGCTGCGATCGGATCCGACTCTCACGCGATATAGCGGCCGAGGCGGACCGCCGTCTGTCCCCTGGCGAGGCGCCGCGACGGCATGATCAGCACGCAGTCGTCATATGGAGTGCGCACCTCGCGCCCGTTATCCCGACCGATCAGGGTGCCCTTTGGCGTCAGCACCTCCAGACCGCGGAAATCCTGGACGAACTCAAAGTTGTTGCCGGTTATCGTGATCGCTTCGGTGACCTTGATGGTGCGCTGCCGCGGGCGAGAGTCGAAATCCGGCCCGGCGAGCGCCTGAGCATCCTCGCGCGTCAAACTGCCGAGGATGATCAGGAAGCGCAGCATGACATCGGTCGCTACCTCGGCGGCGCGCCGTTCCCAATGCTGCCCGCTCTCGATCAGCAATGCGGTCTTGGCCGAGACGGGGTCGCCAAACCCGCCATAGTCGCGCATGCGAGGCCCTGCCGCATGGCCGGCGTCGCACATGATCAGCTCGGGCATTCCGACCTGTCGCGCCAACGCCACCGATTTGTCGAGCGTGCCGGCGAGCATCAACGGCGCCGTCGAATACTGCATCGAGTGGATGTCGAGCAGGAAGTCGGCGACATTGACGATGGGACGCAAGGCGCGGGCGCGGGCGAGTTCGGTCGATTGGCGCGGGCCATCGAGGGTCGCAGGCGCCCACAGCCGGTTGAAGTCCTCGTCGATGAAGCGCGAGGCGGCGGGAACGCGCGGATCAAAGCTGCGATAGGCGGCGACATTGTCGAAAGCCAAAGTCAGCTTGCCCTGTCGCGGCCGCAGCCCGGCGCGGAACAGGCGGTCGAGCGCGATCGCGCCGCATATCTCATTGCCGTGGGTCAAGGCGGTGACGAGAACGTGCGGCCCGCCAACGCCGCTGTCAAAGGTGGTGACGTACTCGACCCCGGTATTGCCGGACCGATAGGGCTCGATATCGGGCGGGCTCAGCTCAACCGCATAGTTCGGCTCGGGCACGGGGCGCCCCCATGTTCCAATGGTCACTGTGCGTCATTTTGCACTCGAGCGACGCGCCCGTCACGCCGGCAACAAGCCGCAGGCAACGAGCAGGCTTCGCAAAGCCGGTGCCTCGACAAAACGGTGCGTCTTGAACCCGAGGAGAGCCGCTGCGGTGACATTCGCCTCCGCATCGTCGATGTAGAGCGTCTCGGTCGGCTCGAGTCCAAAGCGTTGGACGGCGAGACGATAGATGCGCGGGTCTGGCTTCTTGAGCCGTTCCTCGCCCGAGACGAGTATGCCGTCGAACCATTCGAGAAAGGCAAACCGTTCCCTAGTCAACGGGAATTTCTCCGCAGACCAGTTGGTCAGCGCGAAAATCGGAACCCCGAGGGCGCGCAACGCGCCGAGGATGGCGACGCTCTCTTCGATGGCGCCTTTCAGCATGTCGCCCCAGCGCGTATCGTAGGCCCTGATTTCGTCAGCGTGCTGCGGGTGCCGCGCGAGGAGTAATTCCACCCCCTCGCAAAAAGCCCGACCCGCGTCCTGCTCTTCGTTCCAAGCCTGGGTGCACACGGTCGCGAGAAAGCGCTCCATCGCCACCTCGTCGGTAAACAGGCGGCGGTAGAGGTGGCGGGGGTTCCAATCGACGAGAACGCCGCCGAGATCGAACAAAACCGCGCGCACCGGAACCTCCGGTTCAGGCTGTGACACGGGCCTCGATGCGGTCGTAATTTCTGCTTTCATTGCCAAGATGTTACCCGGAACCGCGGTCAGGAGCGACCGTCTCGTTCGGTTGTCCCGTCAGGCCAAGCCTTCCTCACTTGCCCCTAAACCAGACCGTGCGTAAATTCGTCCGATCAAAACTCGCAGACAACCTTTAGCATATGCGCGGCGCTCGGCGCCTTTCGTCTCAACGAACGAGCTTGACAATATGAGCTTCGAGATCCCTGGCGTATTGTGGCGTCGTGACCCGCAAAAAGCAGAAGTGCCGCTGGTCTTCGACTCGCCCCACAGCGGGTCGCACTACCCCGGCGACTTCCGGTATTGCTGTCCGCTCGATGTTTTGCGCACAGCCGAGGACACTTATGTCGATGAGCTCTACGCGGCCGCACCTGAGCTGGGCGCGACTTTGATCGGCGCGGTATTCCCGCGCAGCTATCTCGACCCCAACCGGGCGGTGGACGACCTCGACACCGCGCTGATCGACGGGCACTGGCCCTCGCCTCTCACGCCCTCCCACAAGACACGGGCCGGCCTTGGCTTGGTGCGTCGTGTCGCCAGAACGGGGACCCCGATCTACGACCGTAAGCTCTCGATTGCCGAGATCCTCGCCCGGATCGAGCGGTACCACACTCCGTATCATCGCCTTCTCGACGAGGCCTGCGGCCGCCTGCACGCTAAATTCGGCGTCGTCTGGCATGTGAACTGTCATTCGATGCCGTCCCAACGCAGCGAGAGAAAAGGCGGGCGATGCGCCGATTTTGTTCTAAAGGATCGCGACGGCACAACTTGCGAGCCGGAATTCACCGATTTCGTCGCGGGCGTGTTGCGAGGCCGCGGCTATACCGTCCGCATCAATGAGATCTACAAGGGAGTCGAGATCGTCAAGCGGCAGGGCCGACCGGCGGAACAGCGGCATAGTCTGCAGATCGAGGTCGACCGCGCCCTCTACATGGATCAGAAGACGCTCGAGAGGTCTGAAGACTTTGCCCGGTTGCAGGCCGACATCACCCATTTGATCGAAGCGCTGAAGGCCTTTGCGAGCACTCGGCTCGACGACCGGGTCTCCGCTGCAGCGGACGACTAGGATGGAACTTCGGGTTCGCCAGCTGCACCCACTGTTCGTCGGCGAGGTCTCCGGTATCGATGCCGGGCTTCCGCTCGCTGCAGCCGCCGTAAGTGCGATCTCGGATGCGATCGACCGCTACGCGGTACTCGTCCTCCCCAACCAGGAGCTCGATGACGAGCGGCAGCTCTCCTTCGCTCGCCATTTCGGCGAGATCGAGGCACCGCGAAGCGCCCGGCCTGGAACCAAGCGGCGGCGGCCCGAGGTGTCGGATATCTCGAATTTCGACGAGAACCACCGGTTGCGTGCCGCCGATAACCCCCGCCGTTTCGATCAGCTCGGCAACCGTCTGTGGCATACCGACGGCTCGTTTCGCCGAGTTCCCGCAGCCCTGTCGATGCTCTATGCCCACGAGGTGCCGTCGAGCGGCGGAGAAACCGAATTTGCCGATTTGCCTGCCGCCTGGGATGCTTTGCCCGACAAAACCAAGGCGGACGTGGAGGATCTCGTCGCGTTGCACGACATCGCCTATTCGCGCGGCCAGATCGGCTTCACCGAGTTGTTATTCGGCGAACGCGACGTACTGCCGCCGGTGCAGCAACGCTTGGTGCGCGTCCATCCCGGTTCCAAACGCAAGACGCTTTACGTCGCCGCGCACACTTCGCATATCGTCGGCCGACCCGTTCCCGAAGGCCGTCTGTTGCTCCGCGACCTGATCGAATTCGCCACCCAGCGCCGGCTCGTTCACAGCCATGTCTGGCGAAAGGGTAACCTCGTTCTGTGGGATAATCGCTGCACGATGCACCGGGGCCGGGCGTTCGACGAGAGCGAAACCCGCGACCTTCATCGGGCGACGACACGAGACGTGGCGTCTACTCTGGATCAGGTCGCCTAAGCGGCCAGTGGGGGACAAGATGTCCTCGCAAATCACGCTGTGCGTGCTGAAGGGCGCCGACACCGAAGGCTTTCCGGTCATCGACCTGGACGATTATGTTGGGGGCGAGCCACGGGCGCTCGACAAGGTGGCCCGCCAACTGCGCAGCGCTCTCGAGAACAATTACCGGGCGAAACTCGTGGAAGCTTGATGGCAAAAGTTCCGAAGATCTTGCAGACGCACATCGACACTGCTTTCCCGGCGAATGTGTGCTTGGTCGGGAGCGTGCTGCCCGACGGGTTTGCCCAGGTGAGCCCGCGCGGCAGCACGATGGTCTTCGACGACACGCATATCGGCTTGTGGGAGCGCGGCAAAGGCTCGACCACCGGGAACCTCGGGGACGGCACGCCTCTGACGGTTTACTTCCGCAAGCCGCAGTTGCGCGAGGAAGGCATCCTGCCGAAGGGTGGGATCGCTCGTTTCTATGGTCGCGCCCGGATACACAAATCGGGCCCGATCTATGAAGAGGTGTGGCGGCGTCTTGTTCAGCCGGAGAAGGACCGTGATCCACAGAAGAACGGATTCGCGGTTTTGATCGAAATCGAACGGGCAGAGGATTTGGACGGACAGCCGCTGGCGCTCGACTGACACGACGAGCTGCAGAGCGACACCCCACCACACGAGATCGGGCCGCACAAGGGACCTTCCCTTCGGCTGTTCGCATCGGGTCCGATGACGCGCACACTCTCGCTCTACCTCGACGGGCTGCGGTTTGCCGCGGCGTTTACGGTCTTTCTGTCGCACTACGCGGTAGGCCGTATCAGCGGGGGGTTCTTTTGGCCGGTGGCGGATTACGGTCGAACCTCGGTCCTGGTGTTCTTTGTCCTCTCGGGGTTTGTCATCGCCTGGGTCACCGAGGCCCGCGAACGAAGTCTCGATGATTACTGCTTGGCTCGGGCTGCCCGGCTTTACTCGGTAATCATCCCCGCCTTCATCGTGACGGCAGCACTCGACTACCTCGGCGACGCTGTCGACGCGCGACTCTACGGATCGGAATGGGGCCACAGCACGACCCATCCCGTCCTCGGCTTTGCGCTATCTGCGGTGTTTCTCGGTGAGAGCTGGACGCTGGAAATGCTTCCCGGCTTCAACCTTCCCTTTTGGTCGCTCAATTACGAGGCTTGGTACTACGCTCTATTCGCCTCGGTGAGGTTTCTGCGGGGCCGCCGTCGGATCGTGGCTGTTGGCGTAGCGGCGCTGCTGGCCGGACCAAAAATCCTCGTCCTGCTACCGATATGGCTTCTGGGCGTTGCCGCGTGGCGCTGGCGGGCTGACCTCCCGAGGCAACTGGGAGGGCCGCTGGTTGTCGTCAGCCTGGCAGGGTTCATCGCCCTCGAGGCCCTGGGGGGCCAGCAGCTCTTCTGGCATCCAGGAACCCACTGGCTGCCGCCGAGCTTTTCCGCTTACGACTACGTCATCGGCGTACTCGTCGCTCTGTTTATCGTGGGTCTCGCCAACGCACGCCTACCCATGCCGGGTTTCACGTTCGAGCGCGCGGTCCGCTTACTCGCCGGCACAAGCTTCGGGCTCTACCTGCTGCATTACCCGCTGCTGAACTTCTTCGGAACGGTAATTCCGGGTCCGGCGGATGGAGCGATGCATCGAGTACTGCTGTTTGCGCTCACACTGGGCGCGGCGCTTGCGCTGGCGCGATTAACCGAACAGCAGAAAGGGGCTCTGAAGCGTCGGTTGCGCTGCGGGTTCGACGCCGTGCTCGCGAAGTGGTCGCCACCGGCTCTCGAGCGCCAGGGCCCTGGTTCAGTAGCTGAAGCACAGAGGCATCGCCGTGTCCGAACCTGAGTGGTACCGCGCCAATCGCGCGAACTGGGACGAGCGCGTTGGAGTCCATACCGGGCCCCGCGGATACGACCTGTCCGACCTCCGTGCCGGAAGCGGCCGGTTAAACGGGATTGAGGAGACGGAACTTCCTCCGGTCGATGGCAAGCGCGTCGCCCACCTGCAATGCCATTTCGGGGCGGACAGCCTGAGGCTGGCGCAACGTGGCGCGGAAGTGGTCGGCCTCGATTTCTCGGCCCCAGCCATCGAGACGGCGCGCGGGTTGGCGGCCGAGTTCGGCCTTGCCGGCCGAGTGCGCTTTGTTCACGCCGACCTCTACGATGCGCTGCGGGCGATCCCTGCGCCACACGAGTTCGACCTGGTGTTCGTCACCTGGGGCGCCATCTGCTGGCTGCCGAACATCGCGGGGTGGGCGGATATCGTCGCGATGTTGCTGCGCCCCGGCGGGGTGCTCTATCTCGCCGAAGGCCATCCCACCGCTTACGTGTTCGACGACGCTGCCCGCTCTCCCGACGGCATGCCAGGCTTGTTCGCCCCGTATTTCTCGCGTGAGCCGGTGGTCGACACGGAGGGACAGGATTACGTGGACCCCGACGCTCGGCTCGCCAATGCGACCATCTACAATTGGATCCATCCGCTGGGCGACGTCGTCTCCAGCCTGATCACGTCAGGCATGATTCTCGACTGGCTGCACGAGCACGACGCAGTGCCATGGCGGATGTTCCGCATCCTCGTCAAAGACACCTCCGGCCTCTACCGCTGGCCCGACAGGCCTTGGCTGCCGCTGGCCTTCTCGCTCGCGGCCACCCGCCGCTAGCCTGCGACCGGCAGCTCTTGGCCCTTCACGAAGCGAATTGCTCCTTGAGCACCCGCTCTTCGAGATTGGACTCGCGGTCGAACAGCAAAGTCATCGAGATGTCGCGGTTCTCGTGGATCTCGACCGTCTCCACGTCGCGCGCCTCGCTGAAATCGGCGACGGCACTGACCGGCCGCTTGTCGGTCTCGAGCGCCTGTATCTCCACCCGCGCCTCGTGCGGCAGGAGCGCGCCGCGCCAGCGGCGCGGACGGAAGGCGCTGATCGGGGTCAGCGCGAGAACCGCGGCGCCGAGCGGGATGATCGGGCCGTGCGCGGAAAGATTGTAGGCCGTGCTGCCGACCGGGGTGGCAACCAGAATGCCGTCCGCCATCAGCTCCTCGATCCGCACCACCCCGTCGACGCTGACCCGCAGCTTGGCCGCCTGCCGGCTCTCACGCAGCAATGACACCTCGTTGAAGGCGAGGGCGAGGTGGTGGCCACCACGCTCGTCCCGCGCCGTCATTTCCAGCGGGTGCAGCACGACCGGTTGCGCCGCATCAAGGCGCTCGTAAAGCCCGACCGGCCGATAAGCGTTCATCAAAAACCCGACGCTGCCCCGATGCATGCCGTAGATCGGCACGCCTCTCGACAGGAAACGGTGCAAGGTCTCCAACATGAAACCGTCGCCGCCGAGCGGTACGATGACTTCCGCGCGCTCGGGCTCGACACAGAGGTAGAGCTCGCACAGCTCTCGGAGAGCCGCCTGTGCAGCTTCGGTTTCGGCCGCGACGACAGCGATCCGCAGTGGCGGAGCGCTCACCCGCCGGTCACGCTCATGTGACGGGCGACGGCGGGCCGGTTATGCCGCCGGTCGATGATGAAATCATGGCCCTTGGGCTTGCGGTCGATCGCCTCGCGGATCGCCGCCTCGAGCGCCTCGTCCCCTTCGGACTGCCGCAAGGGCGTGCGCAGATCGGCTGCATCCTCCTGGCCGAGGCACATATACAGCGTGCCGGTGCAGGTCATCCGAACGCGGTTGCAGCTCTCGCAAAAATTGTGGGTCAAGGGCGTGATGAAGCCGAGGCGCCGACCGGTTTCGCGCACGTTGACGTAGCGCGCGGGGCCACCGGTGCGGTAATCGGTCTCGTCGAGAGTCCAGTGCCGTTGCAGCCGAGCACGCACCAATGACAGGGGCAGATACTGGTCGAGGCGGTTCTCGCCGCCGATGTCGCCCATCGGCATGACCTCGATAAACACCAGGTCAAAACCCTCCTCGCCGGTCCAGGCAACTAGGTCGTCGAGTTCCTCCTCGTTGACGCCGCGCAGCGCCACGGCATTGATCTTGACGGCGAGACCGGCAGCCTTGGCTGCCGCGAGCCCTTCGAGAACCACATCGAGACGGCCGCGGCGCGTGATCTCGGCAAATTTCGCCGGGTCGAGCGTGTCTACCGACACGTTGACCCGCCGCACGCCACAATCGCGCAACTCGCCAGCGTAGCGGGCGAGCTGGCTGCCGTTTGTCGTTAGGGTCAGCTCGTCGAGCGCGCCGGTGGTGAGATGACGGCCGAGCGAGCGGAACAGGGTCATGACGTCGCGCCGCACCAGCGGCTCACCGCCGGTCAGGCGGAGCTTCTTGACGCCGAGCCGGACGAAGGCGCTGCACACGCGGTCGAGCTCTTCGAGGGTCAGGAGCTCGGATTTCGGCAGAAAGATCATTTCTTCCGCCATGCAGTAGACGCAGCGGAAGTCGCAGCGATCGGTGACCGATACGCGCAGATAGGTGATGGTTCGTCCAAACGGGTCGATCATGCTTTGCTCGTTCGCACCGCGGATTGCTTTGTTAAGATAGGGGCGCGGCGTGGAAATGTCGCCCCCGATCTGGTCATGGTTATTCCGCGCTAACTCCGCGGCTCCTCGGGGAACCAGTCCCCGAGAACCTGCTCCTCAGTGAACGACGCTTTTCTGAGGGTGGGCAACTCAAGCCGGTCGAGCTCGCCGTGCTCTTCCATGTCGATGATCGCGAGCTGGACGGCCCGCCCCGTCTCTTCCCGGATGAGACGAGGAACCTCACTCCGTAAGCTCGGGCTATCGTCCAGGATCCGGCATATCTCTACCCTCGCTTGCCGGATCGTGCGGCGCCACCCGTTGCGCGGGTCGATCGCTGGAGAGTTTTCGAGCCTCACCTCATGTTGAATGATGCGCCCAATCTGACTCCGCAACCCCAATCTGAGCGATTTGCCCAAACTTTCGATCTCCTCGGCCAAGTTCTCCCAGTCTAGGGGTTGGTTGGAGCCCCCGCGGGCGGCGGCACGCAATGCCGCGGCCTGTTGCTCGGACCACGCTACCGTGTCTTCCTCGTAGAGAGTCTTCAGTTCCATAGCACCTCCCGTAGGCTGCAAATTATAGCACGAACAAGCACGACCTGGGTTTACCGTCTTGCAGCGCCAGCGACCACGACCCATCATCCCCCTATGCAGGAATTCACCGTCCGTCCCAGTCCCCATGATCCGAGGCTGACCCGTACCGTCGTCGGCACCGACCATGAGGGCCGGAGCGTCGAGACTGCCGTCGTCATGGAGCGGCCGCTGACGTTGTTTCTGAACGGCCGCGAGATCGTCACGATGATGACGATCGGCGATCATCCGGACTATCTCGCTGTCGGCTATCTGCTCAACCAAAACATGCTGCGCGTCGAGGATGGGATCATCGGCATCGATTATGACGACGAACTCGAGACGGTGGTCGTCCGCACCGACCGCGAGACCGATTTCGAGGACAAGCTGAAGAAGAAGACGCTGACCTCGGGTTGTGCACAGGGCACCGTCTTTGGCGATCTGATGGAGAAGTTCGAGGAGGTTAGGCTCGACCCCGAGGCGGTGCTGCGGACCTCCTGGCTCTACGCACTGACCCGCAAGATCAACACTGCGCCGAGCCTCTATTTGACCGCCGGAGCGATCCACGGTTGCGTGCTGTGCGAGGAGGACCGGCCGCTTCTCTACATGGAGGATGTCGGTCGGCACAACGCGATCGACAAGATCGCCGGGTACATGCACCTCCACCGCATCGCCGCGGCGGGCAAGATCTTCTACACCACCGGCCGCCTCACCTCGGAGATGGTGATCAAGACAGTCCAGATGGGCATCCCGATCTTGATCTCCCGCTCCGGCTTTACCGCCTGGGGCGTCGATCTCGCGCGCCAGGCCGGGCTCACCCTGATCGGCCGCGCCAAGGGGAAGCGGTTTGTGGCGCTCGCCGGCGCCGAGCGCATCGTTTTCGACGGCGATCTTCGTGCCGTCGAGGATGAGCATCCGCGGCTCGCCCGCAAGGCGAGCCTCGACGAGGATGCGGCATGAAGGTCGTCGGCCTGCTGCTCGCCGGGGGGCAGTCCCGCCGCATGGGGGGCGGCGACAAGGCATTGCGTCTGCTCGGCGGCGTTTCGCTGCTCGATCGGGTCATCGAGCGGCTGCGGCCGCAGGTCGACGCACTCGTCCTCAACGCCAATGGCGACGCCGACCGCTTCGCAAAATTCGGTCTCCCGGTAGTCCCTGACAGCGTCCCCGATTTCGCTGGCCCCCTGGCCGGGGTGCTGGCCGGTCTCGATTGGACGGCGGCGTACTGCCCCGACCGCCCTTTCGTCGTCAGCGTCGCGACCGATGCGCCGTTCCTCCCCACCGATCTCGTCGCGCGGCTCGTTGAGGGCACCGAGCGGGAGGGCGGCGATCTCGCCTGCGCCGCCTCGGGCGGTCGCTCGCACCCGGTTTTCGGGCTGTGGCCAGTGCGGCTGCGCGAGGACCTCCGCCGGGCGGTGGTCGAAGAGGGGATCCGCAAGGTCGATACGTGGACCGCGCGGCATCGTCTGGTGACGGTGCCGTTCGCCGATCGCCCGACCGACCCCTTTTTCAATGCTAACCGGCCGGAGGATTTCGCAGCCGCCGAGGCGCTGCTGAAGATAGCTGGCGGCTGAGCGGCCAAGCCGGGGGCTCACACCCGGACGGCTCACTGACGCCCTGGGGGTTATCAGAAACGCTACCCACCCCAAGCGGTTAGTCGCAGATGGCCCGGCAGGGTATGGACCGCTTCACAGCGACAACGGTTTTTGTTGGCGCTGGCGATCAGGCGTCATTGTCACCGCGCTCCAGAGATGCCACGCTCGGCAGCACTGTCGACATGCGGGTATTGGAGTTGCTGACGGCGCGCCTGTGCCATGAATTGAGCGCGCCGATCGCGGCGATCAGTAACGGCATCGAGCTGCTAGCCGAAGAAGATTCGGATCCCGGGCCTACGCCTGGGACGAGCTTTGTGCGTGATGCGGCGGCGCTCATTGGCGACAGCGCCCGGCGAGCCGGCGGACGGCTGCAATTCTATCGTTTCGCCTATGGATTTGGCGGGGGCGGCGCGCTCGCCGGCCCGACGCCGCACGAGCTTGCTGTCAGCTTTTTCGCCAAAAGCCGTATCGCTTGTGATTATTCAGACAACGTCCAGATCCTGCCGCCCGACTGGCAAAAGTTGGCCTGCAACCTCCTCCCGGTCGGGGGCGAGACATTGCCCCGCGGCGGCCGTCTAGTTCTCACCGACGACCCGCTTAATCTCGAGGCCGTCGGCGAAGCCGCCGATCTGTCCCCCGAACTGCGCTCAGCCTTGATGCTGACTACGCCGATCGCCGAACTTACCTCGCGAACGGTCCAGGCCTTTTTTACCGGCTTACTCGCCAAAGCGCTCGGCTGCCGGCTGATCGGCACGGCAGAGCCCGGGCGGGTTCGGCTGACCGCGATCGCGAGCGGTGCCTAAGCTGCCGCGGTGCCGCGCGACGCCGCAGAGTTCTGCACGCTCGCCCCGGGGGTAATAGTGCCCGGCGTCACGATCGGGTCGCGCAGCACATAGCCGCGGCCCCATACGGTTTCGATGTAGTGACTGCCGCCGGTCGCCTGGGCGAGCTTTTTGCGCAGTTTGCAGACGAACACATCGATGATCTTGAGCTCGGGTTCGTCCATTCCTCCGTAAAGGTGGTTAAGAAACATCTCCTTTGTCAGGGTCGTGCCTTTGCGCAGGCTGAGGAGCTCGAGGATGCCGTACTCTTTTCCGGTCAGGTGCACCGGCTGGTCGTCGACCGAGACGACGCGGGTATCGAGGTTCACCACCAGCTTGCCGGTCCGGATCGTCGATTCAGAATGGCCCTTCGACCGGCGGATGATCGCCTGAATGCGGGCGATCAGCTCGCGAGGATTAAAGGGCTTTGTCAGGAAGTCGTCGGCGCCGAAGCCGAGACCCTTAATCTTGTGGTCGAGTTCGGCGAGCCCGGAGAGGATCAGGATCGGGGTGCGAACGCGCGCCGCGCGCAGCCTACGCAACACCTCGTAGCCGTCAATATCGGGCAGCATCAAATCGAGAAGGATGATATCGTAATCGTAGAGCTTTCCGATCTCCAGACCATCCTCGCCAAGATCGGTCGTGTCGCAAATGAAGTTCTCTTTGACCAGCATCATTTTGATGCTGGCGGCCATTGCTGCATCATCTTCGACCAAAAGTACGCGCATGGGAACCTCCGGGGTTCGGCCGGTATCTCGCACCGGCGGGGCCTTGGTTAATCAGAATTACCAGAATTAGTTAACAAGCGGTTACCGGCGATCCGAGAGCATTGTACTCTCGATCAGGAGATTGAGAAGAGAGGTGGTGGTGGGAGGCCAGTTGCCGCCCAGTACAGCGTAGCTGGTGAGCCAGTCCGGTAGACGCCATACCGAGTATTTCCGGGGATTATTGCGGGATTATAGAGGAGCAGGTTTACGGGATATCCCCAGCGGGGCTGCGCGGTCGTGTTGCTGCAGCTATCAGATGAGTCTCCGGGCGGGAGCATCTCTGCAAGGTGCCGATTTGTTCCTATCCCGGCCAGCTCGGCGACGTTCGCCTCGCGGTTCTGATGCGTCCAACACCCGAGCGTGAGAGACATCCAACCCTCCTATCTCGCGGCTCGTGCCCGTAAGCCTGACGATAAGTCGGGCACTTTGTGACACAGGAGTGTGAGCTTCGTCACACTGGTGGGAAAATATGATCTGAAAGGTCCTCATCCTCTTGCTCAGCTCGATCCAGCGCCTTTCGGGTCGCTTTTTACTAGCCCGCCGGGCGTCAGTCGGCCGTCCGACGGACAACGTGCCTGGCCGGCTGTGTGTTCCGAACCACCGGCCGTGCAGCTTGGCCAACCGCCTCCGGGCGATTTTCGCTTGCGCAACAGCATCCTGAAACATCAGCTTTGGCGGCCAGGGATTCAGGGGACCGATCATGGATCTGCAGCTTGTCGGAAAAACTGCTCTCGTCACCAGTGCGAGCATGGGGATCGGCCGCGCTATCGCGAAAGGGCTGGCCGCCGAAGGTGTCCAAGTAGCGGCGGTGGCGCGTCGCACCCATCTTCTCGATCTCGCTCGCGAGCGAGATCGAGCGGGGTCAGGGGCCGCGCCCTCTACTGATCGTGCAGGACATCACGGCCCGGGACGCAGCGCAGCGGCTGCGCGATGCGGCGCTCGCCGGGCTCGGCCATATTGATATCCTGGTCAACTGCGCTGGAGGGAGTCGGCCGCTTCCGATCGATGCCCCCGAAGAAAAATGGGAAGAAGCGATCACCCTCAACTTCACCCGGCAGCGTCAGATAACCCACGCGCTGTTGCCGCAAATGGTCGAACGCCGTTGGGGTCGCATCACAAACATCACGGGTAAATCGGAGCCTGATCTCCTGAACGCTGCGTTTTCCGCCAAAGCGGCGGTCCACGCCTGGGCCAAGGGGCTGTCGCGCGAAGTGGGCAAGTTCGGGATCACTGTCAACTCGATCCCCCCGGGGCGGATCATGAGCGAGCAAATCCGCCGCAACTATCCCGAAGAGTACCGCAACAGCCACGCCGCTGCCGAGATCCCTGCCGGCGTCTATGGTGAACCCGAGGACTTGGCCGTGCTGGCTGTTTTCCTGGCCTCGCCGCTCGCGCATTACATCAGCGGCGCCGTGATCCCGGTCGACGGTGGTCTGCGACGCTATGCCTTCTGACCGAGAGAGACCAGGGATACGCCAGCCCGGATGGGCTCTGGCTCAGCCAGCGCACAAGCGCCGACGCAGCTCCAGCGGTCATCGCGGCGCAAGCCAGATTCATTGTGACGCCAGTAGTTATCACTATGGGTGCCGTAGTGGGCACCACGCTCTTATTGGAACCGGCCGTGCAGTGGAATAATCTTACATGCGCAAGTACGATATCGACGTCGGCAACAAAACCATGTTCTGGATGGGCATGGTGCCGCTGTAAGCAGTGGAAGTGACTTTCGTACTCATTTTTCCGGGAGGAAGGCAGCAATGACACAAGTTGGACACACCTACGAGCCGATACGCGATTTTCTCAAATTGCCCGCGGGAGAATCGTTTGGGCTGGTCAGCCGGGTGGCGGCCGATGCGCAGGACCGCATTTACGTATTCCAGCGCAAGGACCCCCCGGTGGTAGTCTTCGACCGCGACGGGAAATACGTGGGCGCCTGGGGCAGCGGCGAGGTCACCGACCCGCATGGCCTGAAAATCGTCGGCGAGGTCGTCTACACGACCGACCGCTCCGACTCGGTCGTGAAGTCGTTCACGTTGGACGGCAAGCCCCTCTTGGAGCTTGGCACGCGCGGCCAGCATTCGGATACCGGCAACATTACCAACTGGCTGGCGGAGCGCGCGGCAGAGCCGTTCAACCACCCGACCGAGATGATCGCCCACCCCAACGGCGACATCTACGTGACCGACGGCTACCGCAACGCCCGCGTGCATCGCTTCACGCGCGACGGCCGGCTCGTCAAGTCGTGGGGCGCGCCGGGCCACGGCGAGGGCCAGTTCCATCTGCCGCACAGCATCGCGTTCGACGATGACGGCAAGCTCTACGTCGCCGACCGGTCGAACAAGCGCATCCAGATCTTCACGCCCGACGGCGACTTCCTCGGCCAGTGGACCGGCATGGGCGGCCCCAACGACATCACGCGCGGCAAGGACGGCAATTTCTACATCGCCGAGCAGGAAGACGACGGCAAGCCCGCCTATGTGTGCGTACGCGATGCGAAAGGAACGGTGCTCGCCCGCATGGAGAGCCGCCATGTCCACGGCGTGGGCGTCGACTCGCGCGGCGACATCTACGCCGGATTGACCCAGGAACGCAGCGTCGACAAGTTCGTGCGAAAAGGCTGAGCGCCAACGTAACAGTGACACTCGCCCGCACCGAGGTCCCAACCTTCGTCGCGATGACATGTGGGCCACGGTGTAAGCAGCGGAGGCGCTGTGGGCGGCTGCGCTTGTTTCCTTCGGCCGCGGCGCTAAGAGGCTGACCTAAAAAGAGTTGAGTGATTTCAGAGCGTTGTGCTTCAATGGTTGTGTCCAGCAATCAGCGAGGCACAACATGTGGACTGAAACCACTCGACCGCAGTATG
>Ga0137359_10001625_pt1 | contig 17831 bp, 28 predicted proteins | sample Mad1_40_16metaG_FD_108281 | JGI IMG/M metagenome (GOLD analysis project Ga0137359, IMG submission 108281) | Vadose zone soil microbial communities from Angelo Coast Range Reserve, California, USA - Mad1_40_16 metaG | ecosystem: Environmental > Terrestrial > Soil > Vadose zone | place: USA... | reverse complement strand
TGACCTTTTCGTGGCCACTTCACTCTGTCGGAATTTTGCAAGTTGTTGTAGATTGATTTAAAATTGAGAGAAATTGCACTTTTATGAGAAAACACTAATTTGATCTCATCTCAGTCAAATCAAAATATTTTTTGATAAAGTAAAGGAGCATTGAAAGCCAGTCTTAGTATCTACAATCCACACTGTCTACATTTCCCCTCTGATGATGTTTGAGGGAGGAGAGGGGATGGTAATGAGGACGAGTTTTTGCTTATATAAGGGTAGCTGGTTCCTGATGGCGGCTACCTTATGACACTTCTCACATGCATGTGTAAGGCATTAGCCTTACATTAAGCTGCTTCTCATTGCCATCTCAACTCCATACCTTACTGGCTCATACACCCCTTGGGCAACATGTTTTTATTCCCTCACTGCATTCAACTAGTACAAGGCAGTAATCTTGCAATGCTTGTCAAGGCGCAGATGGTCCCGGCATCCAAATTAATCAATTGTTGCATCTGCATATCTATTATACAGCATAACCATCAGACTGCTCATTGAGACAATCCTGGCCCACAATCAATTATGGTTTAATCATGCTATACATGAGCAAGCTAGATATAATTCTGAGCAGTCGACAGGCACATAGAAGATTAGGAGGAAAGTATGTACTCCGACTTCCAGACAGTGGAGGATCAGCATGACAACCTATACATAAAATTGTAAAAGCACATCCTTGTGTCAACTCCAGATCTCTACTCTGGGTACCCCCTCCGCACAGTAGAGACCTGGAATGTGGGTGTACTAGAAAAAGAAATTGGCTGTGGCCGAAAACCTGATAATGGTAATGGGAGAAAGGTAGCGCCAACGGTGGATTCCACCACATATGGTGCAGGTAACACTAACACAAGATGAAGCAAGGTGATACAACTGAAACAAATTCATATGTTGAAGAAATTAAAATGCTACGAGACCCAGACTGTCAGTCCCACACTTATCAGTTCAAGAAAAACACTGAGAACACAATGGAACGCACAGGCCAAAGCAATGACAAGATATAGCGTTATCAACATAAGACCCTCCATATAGTTGGACTTGCCGTCTCTGTACGAGAGCGTAGTCAGAAGACCAAAGTAGGGCAGGTTGCAGTGACGTACTGAATGAGAAGATTGACCAGCAACACAGAGACGAAAAAGGCAACGGTCTACGGCAGGCGTCAAAACGGCGATCTGAGAATGGCAATGTAACGAGAGGTAGTGCAAACCTCGAAATCGTCGAAGAAGAGGGTGAGCTCATGCCCAGTACTGCACAGGCACAAGACGCATCAGCTGAATATCCTACCCCTGGCTCAGGTTACTCACATCCAGCCAATCACAACAAGGAGGGGTACTGCAAAAGTAGCAATTTGCTGACACAAAGCCGTCAGGGTCAGGAGAAGGCAAGAGAAGATGTTACAACGTACAATCGAACTGCCCACACAGATGCCAATCGTAAGCTCCATCTTATCCTTCATGGCCATCCACACGGACGTGACATGCTCGGCCGCATTTGCCTATTGGCGATAACTGGGTAGCGCTACCAAATGTAGGGAGACTGTACTCACGACGATGGGAAGAAGAACGAGACCGATGAACGTCTTTGGAATGTCGTACCTATTTGCCGTTTCCTCGATGGAAGCCACCACTGACCAAGGTTGTAATACGATGACAGATAGATATCACGCTGTCAAAGACTCACAGAAGTCTGCGACAAACGACGTTGCGACGGTAACCACTACAAGACTGCGAACGCGTGAGCGGTTTTTCACCCTTTCCACACGGAACATACCCTACGCCGGCAGCTATCACACTCATCTTTTCTTCTTCGACTTCTTCAATGCGTACACCTGAACGAGCCTCTGGATCTTGGTTATCTTGCCGCTTCGGTACGAAGAGGGACGCGTGGGTCTTGAGCTGGAATACGAGATAGGCGATGTAGACACCGAGTAGAAGTATAGCAGTGCCACGAGAAATAATGAGCAGACCCTTTTGACCGGCTTCATCCATATCAGAACCCAGGGGATTTTTATCAGCCGTTGCCATTAAGTCGTTGCCGGGGCTGACGACGTGCTTGGCTCTATGATACGCAGCGGGAATTACGAGGGCTGCGTACTGGGTCAGGGATGTACGATGCTGAGGAAAGAGGTACACGAACTTATGCATGAGAGTGTCATGAGCTAGTGGGCCCGTGAGCGATGCTAGTAAAGATACAAGGAATTCTTACCGAAGCGCTCCTGTAAATAAGTGATGTCAGGACGAGAAAACTACGGGACGGGGAAGGGGGAATGGGATTACTAACGTTTGGGCACCCGTCACCGAAAACTCACTCTCATGGATATAGATTCCGCCTATATGTAATCAGTGGAGTAAGTACACATATTCATACCACTATGACCTACCACATACCAGCGAGGAAGGAACAGCCCAGAACCAAGAGAATATTCGATAGGATAGAGCCAAGCATCTGCGCACGGTAAGCGTGTGTTACACGGAGATTATGTTCGGGTACTCACGGAGGTCTGCACGATTCGGACTTCCCCTTGGAAGAGAGCTGTGAGACCAACGATGATTTCTACCGCGTTGCCAAAGGTGGCGTTTAACAAGCCCGCAAGAGTTTGTCCGAGGGACAGAGACATCTGCTCGGTGGCATCACCGAGTAACTGAGCAAAACCATGTAAGCGCCAGAATAACTGGACCGTGTCCTGCGCGTACCTTTGCGAGGGGAATAATCGCTGCAAAGCTGAATCCAAAGCGCAAAGGGGCATCCCAGTTCAGGAAGTGGGCAGCTGCAGCCACTGGGACTAGCAGCAATAGGAGATTTAACCATGAGCCGAAGATGAACCACCGATAGGAGTCCAGCCAGGACGGTTCTCCCTCTGCCTTTACGAGGGTTAGAATTGACTGATAATAAGACCTCCGGGGTCTGCCATTGAGGAGTGGGGACTGTTCTGTGGGAGACATGCAGGGAGTAGGATTGGAAGAAAGAGAAAGAAAACGGAAGCAACGCGATTTTATTTATGCATTCAACTTGCTTCCGGGATATTGGGCTTGGCGACCTTGGCATTTGCGTGGCTGTGTTCCAGTCAGTTGTGTTCCCTGTTGAATTGACCGGACTGTTCGGACCGGACTGTTCGGACTGAGTTCACCCTTCACCCTGGCTCACCCGATAGCAGGTTCATGATTGGGACTGTATCCCCAGTTCGTCAGCGTTATCCTCTACCATATCTGCGTTTGCTAGGTGCATTACATTTCCATATTGTAGTAATTTCCCTCGACCCCTTTCTCCAATCTCGGCCACAGTCACACCTGTATTGAGACACCTTCCGACTGTTACCCCGCCCTCTGCACGGATAGCTTTGCGCCCCAAAAGTCCCTGTACTAGTAGTCTGATCCAAGCACCGTGGCTGACAATTAAAATGTTTTTGGCCGACGTCCCTACAACAGTTGCGTTCCACCACTCCAGTGCTCGCCTCGTTACAGCCTCTGGGGTTTCGGGATGGGTGACCTTTTTCCCTTCTCCAATGTCTGAAAGGAGTCCCTGGAAGTTGCCCCATACGCAACCTTGCAAGTCCCCCATGTACTGTTCGGTTCGTCTCAGCATTACTGTTAAGTTGTCAAGAACAACGTAGATTCAAGTTGACCCACCCGTTCTCGTATTGCTGGCACCGTCTCCAGTCTCACGCCGGAATGGTGTACTAGGATCCTCTCGGCGGTACTGGCCGCGCGTCTGAGGTCACTCGAATAGCAGGCGTCGAATGGGATATCACGTAGCGCCTTCGCCACCAGGTCTGCCTGCTTCTCGCCCTCCGAGTTGAGATGTGTGTCGAGCTGTCCTTGGATGATTTTCTGCTTGTTCTCCTCTGTCTCACCGTGTCGGACGATGTAAACCCGCACGATGTCCATTGGCGTGTGTGTATATGGTATCTAGTCTCGATGGTATCCGTAGTTGTAGAGGAAAGGACAGGCGTTAGAAGAAAGATTGATTGATTAACAGGTTCAGGTTACAATAGCAAGGTTGCAGCTCGAAACCTTAACCCTACCTGCCTTCTACGATTCTACCTTCTATCACCAGATATATCACCAACAACGCATAGTACTGCAACAAGGGAATCTCTTGTATCATTCCCTCCCAAGCCCCTACTATCCCAAAAGCCCAACAAATTGTGGTGAAAACGTTCTCGCATAGTCATTACGTCTACTCCGCTAATGCCAGGATCTCATTGACGATATCGTTGACCTTCGCGTCCTTGAATTCAGCAGGTAGCGCGGCAACAATTGTCTTGAGGACGCCAACAGTACTCGCTTCGATTGAAATTGCTTGCTCTTTGGCAGCATACAGCTGTCCCAATCGCAGGAACACATGAGATCGCCACAGAGACACCAAATTACTTGGCTCACCACATTCCCTAAGCCCACGAGCGCTCGATAGGCGACTTCTGCGTCTGCACGTTCCAGACGCAATAACTTATGGACACACGTACTTGTCTGCATCTCTGCGACGGGAGAAAATTTTGAATAACTTACATCGGAAATAAGGCGAACATGCTGAGCCCGCAGGCCCGCATCAACCCCCCCTCGTAGTATCACGCAAGAGAAGCTGTTACGACCCAATTAGCTCCAACCAACGGTACATAGAAACCGGAGAGGAAACGCCGATAATCGGGACTTGTATAGAAAAGAGGGGCCTTACTTAAAGAGTACTGTTGATAAGGCGAGGCGTTGTCCCCTCGTGAATTTCTCATATGGAACTCCGTCGAGAATTCCAAAGATCTGGAAATGAGGCGAGATTTGTGTGAGCAACCCAAAGCCACGCGCACGAGATGGGAACGGACTTTCACGATCCAAGCGTCGTCACTGGTCTTGGTGTTCTCCTGAAACGCGTTGGCCACAGTCCGTAAAACGAGTAGTACATTTGTCTCTTTGGCCTTGGACGATGACGGAGCATTGTCAATTGAGAGCTCTGCGGCTCTGAACAGTGCATCGAAAAATGTGCCATTATCGATTAGATCAGCGCAGAAACCGCTTAGAAGGCGGGCGAGGTCGATCACTGGGTTTAACAAAACACATGTCAGGGCGAAGGGTTCGGGTGATTTGGCCACGAGGTATGCACCTGGAAAGCGTTGCGATGCTGGCCACCGATTGAGCATCTGTATAACGGTTTCGACGTGAGCACTGGTTAGTTTGACTGTCGGTGTTTTTCCCGCAGTAGACTGTGAAAGTAACGTGAACGCGTCTTCTAGGTGTCCGATTTCATCCGGATACATAGCGAGAGCTGATGTTGACTATGAGAACGTTAGCCAAGTTCGAAATCAGGACTGCAGGGAACCATACAATCTCGCTGCGCAGAGCCTGATCGAATTGGTAAAGCTTGCCTTGCATGGCAGAGACATTCGCCTGTTTGAACGATAGGGCTTTCGACTGCGACGCATATGAACAACTTTCGTGTAGCCGTACTTTCGACCTACCGTTGGGATTACAGATACGGTTGGAGCTGAGGGTTGCGACATCGGAACTGGAACGTAGCGGCTGGCGCTCGTAAAGGGATCACCAAAAGACGACGCCGCCGCCGCCGCTGGTGGCGTATTAGCCGAGGATCCGCTTGGAATATATCTCGACTCCCCGGTATAGGGGTCCGAATATGCAGACGCCGATGGAACAGAAGTCGAACCCGTAGGACGATAACCCGATGCGCCTGTGTTGTGCAGCGCTTCAATCAACGACGTAAGGGTTCTTCATAGTTAAACTTACCCGTAAACGGGTCTACGAGTTCTTCATTTCCGCCCAGGCTGACACCGGCTGTGTTTTTCTCAATGAACTGGACCACCTGATCGATATAGCTGAGTGGAAGGTTATTCTTCTCTAAAAAACGTTGCGCAGCGGAGAATGGGTTTTCTTGAATAGCCCGTCACATCCATGCCTAATACGAGTGGTGATAATACGTACCATTGACGTTGTATGGCAGCTTGAGGGGTGGCACCCCGTCCTGTATGTCGACATCGAAGACGTAGTCATATTCCTTACCGTCGGAGAGCTGCCTACGCCCTGAACCGACAGCATCTACGACCTCCCCGATTTTCTGCCACTGATTACTCGTGCTATCCCACTGATGGAAAAACTTGTGAGGTGAAGGTTTAATAAACAGCAACAAAACGCACTTGGTGTGCTTCTGTTATTGAGCCATTTTGTATCATTTTAACTTCTCCTGGCTTACGGCCTAAACAATAATGAGCGGGAAACACATGCGTTTGAATAAAGGTATGCATACCAGGTACACCCAGCGCCTCAGGACCCGGAAGATTCGATTTCACAACGTCTCCGACCTGTTGTGCGGGCAGCGCTTGATTTGCAACAAGATCGTCGAACACCTTTGACTCTTCAGGGGAGGCCCATCTTTCTTCTGCTTCGCTAAAAATGCGCACAACACCATCACTGGCGCCGGTCACAATATCACCGTTGGGCATCGCGGAGACGGACCATACTGAGATCGCAGGATGGACTATAGTCTGGTGGCACTCCCCATCTGCTTAGGTTGGAACAACTCAAAATACGGAAGCCAATGGAAGTAGGAAGTGTTAACGCACCTCGCCAAATACGCAAGCTTCCGTCTTCTCCACCAGACGCCCCATCCCCATTTGGAAACGTACACAACGAATACACAAAAGACGTGTGGGCTGAGAACGAATGAACCACGTCACCTTCGAACGTCCATATGGTGATCTCGCTAGAAGGGGGGAGACCCTGCGTGAGCACAGCTCTCGACGAAAATTGAACACTCGGTAAACAAACCTGTCGTTGGAGCCGGAAGCAAACCCAATATCTGTCAGGAGAGACAAGCAACGTACGGCGTCCTTGTGGCCGTGGTAAGTTCTGAGGCATTTGTGTTGTCGCCATAGTTTTATAGTCTTATCAGCAGAGCCTAACGAGAATGAATGTCTTCAAATTCGAAGAGAGCTATCATATCATGTGACCAGCCAAAAGAACGTACCAGTGAGATACTCATTCCCCTCCATCGCAAGGACGGCCCACACAGACTGAGCATGTCCAACGAGGTCGTGTACGAGCTGAAACCTTGACCATACTTTGGCAGACCTTCAAGTTTGAGAAGAGAGCCTCGGCTTAGATGAGGAAAGGGGGTGGGGGTAAGCACGTACTTGTCCCATGACCCCGAAATGATGGTACCGTCACCACCGACATGCAAAGCGCAGACATTATCGGAGTGGCCCAGTAAGGTATACAAAGGTTCCTCCCGGCTAGATTCAATCGACCATATGTTAATGATGGAGTCCTGACCGCCGGTGACGATACAACCTGAAAAAACGACCTTGAGAATAATGTCAGCGCATCGGGGTGTTGCATTTCTCACCCTGTTGGGCTTCGGGTGTCGGTGGATGATAAGCGACTGAATTAATGAAACGGGGACCGGCGCGGAAGGTCCTAGCAGGCGAGAACGAAGACCCTGACGGCTTTATCCATGCGATCGCCGTAGAATCGCGCGAAGCTGATAGTATTAGATTGTCTGAGGGAGAGACGATGGCTCTAACCTGACGACGGTCTTAGACTGCCAAAAAGGAGAGGGTTAAGACGAAGACGGCGTACATCGGCTGAATGAGCCCGTAGGGTGGCAGAAAGCTTGAAGGGCATGTGGGTAGGATGGAGGTTGCGATGGGGAAAGGAGGGTGAATGCTTAAACTAAGTGGCAAAGAAGATGGTCGAAAGCATTGTCACCGTAGACTTGCTGCTCACACATGTTTATAGTCAAGCTGTTGAATCTAGCTCACAACTCCGCTACGACAAGGATGTATATGAGACAACCAGGGAGCCAAGTGTCGTTCAAGCTTTTTTCACTTCACTACGTTCTGTTCACTGTTCTCCCTCATCTCTTGTCTATCTAGCCGATCCGACGCAACGCAACCAAATCCAATCCAAATCCACTCACCGACGACTCGCCGACTCCGACCACTTTCGACTGGTCTCGGCCCGATGCCACTTTCGGCACTTCCACTCATCACGTCATCATCGCCCCCGAGCCGGCCCTTAACCGCTTTCATATATCCCTGGTCGCTTCCTTCGATACCCTGTATCCCCTCGTGCTCTTCTTTCGTCGTCAACCACCCAGCTCTTGACGAGTCATGGTCTGCCGACTCTTGCACGAGGCCCTCGCAGGAGATGAATCAATGGTGCAAGGCATAGACCTACCCCTCCGTATCTCCCTCTAGTCGCCATTTGCACGGCTAAAGGGCTCGTTAGTGTGGTGTACAGCTTTTTGAAGCGGCCAAACCGCGCAGCCATCCCATGTTGCCATAGGTTCCCACTTCCCAGTGGCCTAGAACAATCGAACTTGCTTTCAATTATTGCTGTATTTAGCCTCCGCTCCCTCGGAGCAAAGCTTGCTTCTGTTTTAGGCATAGCACACATGTGCATCGTTCAGCTTGTAATCGACAGATCAGCAATTGTAATGATCAATTTACGAGAAGGCGCCCTTGGTCACAACGTTTCCCACTAATATGCACTCACTGGTGCTTGGTGTAACGTCTAACATCCGACACTCACAGTCTTGGTCGTCTTCCCAGCCTCGTGGTCAGGGTCATCCAGAATCTCCCCCATTTTTAAGCTCACTCGTCTAAGGAACTTCATGCTGAAACCCTGAATTCGTACGAGAAATCTCAACATCTACGTCATGACGGTGATTCATGTCAAGGAAATCTGTGCACAACTGGCGTAAACCGCCGATCGAGGCCATCCTTGCCCATATCAACCCTCAAACACCGTAGTGTGGTCGAGACCTGAGCCTTTGTCAATGCTCGGATATAACCCTTAGTTGCGCCCAGCAATAACAATGGGTCCATAGAACTCAAATTTCAGATGCTCACCCAACACATTGGAATAACAGCATTCATTCGTATCTGAAGAACTTTACATCATTTTCCAATTTAGGCCGATGTAGGAAACGATTTTATGTAGTGACGGGAGGACATCAGTGTAGAACGTCCTATGGTCCAGATGAATTTCAATGGAGGTAGCATAGTTGGACAATAGGGATGACAAGAAAAGCGATGCCGCCCAAGAGAGAGCCTCAGTCATGCAGGTTGACAGCAGGGACGATTGAGATTTTGATTTTCTTGCGCACGTCGATTTCAGTGTTAATCTCTTCTGCGGCAATAATGTTGGTTTTACGCTTGCGTTCGTTGTCCTCGGAAGTTGGTGAGGTGGTGGCATTCTGTGTAATATTCTCTTGCGTCTGATAATCCTGACGGTCAGACTTTGGCCTGCATCTGGCGGAAGGTCGGGAATCAGTTATGATGCCTTAATTATTCACGGACGTAACGTCTGGCCCCATGGTCACACCGCTCACTTCTCCGAATGGCGACCTCCGTCCTGGAATGCGGGCAGTAGGTTTCGATGCGCGATTCTGTCGTGTGATATGAGTAGATACCATCGATGACTGGTCACGATACCGGCATTCAACAGCCAGAAGCGATGCACCCAGAGAATGTGTGTATTCCGCTTGCCCCAGAATTGTAGGCACACACGTACCACGGTTTCTTCCATACCCATCACCCGAAGCTGCACGGCGTTGTTTGGGTCGAAGTAATCGCGGTATTTTTGCCCTCGTTTTGAGGCCGATACAAACACGAAATTTTGCCGTACATTCCGCTGTTGCTTGACCTTATTTCTCCCATTCTTCTTTTCGCGCCTAGAATCAGGGTGCACAATCCCCTCGTTATTGATTGTTGGGGCGATGAACCCTGAGCTCGGTTTAGCGGACAAGGTAATATTCATGCAGGATGTTCTAACCTTCAACCTGAAGTCGCTTGAATAGTTGTGCCGCCACAATGGGCTCACACTCTGTATCGACCATTTCAGATGTCTGCCGACTTTAAAAAGCACGTCCACACACGAATCAGCTTTGCAAAGGCACTTGAAGACTCGGGCTTGTGGATTTCGGCAATTTTAATGGCTCGACTGCGAAGACAGTAGATGCCCTTTCGTTCGCAGGCGAGACTCTCGGACTGACTAACCGGAAAAGGGCTAGACGGCTAAAATTCCCAAGCAGTTCCTCATACCAGTTTTGAACTTTGATGATCTCCCAATTTTTGTCCTTTTGTAAGGTGCAATGGAAGCAGACGAATACATTCGGCAAAAGCTTATCACGGTGAGAGTGGTATCTGTGGAAGAACGCATAGGACAACCACCAAAACCTGAAAGGGCGACTGCGTACCCCATGCACCTACATGTAATGGTCAATTGGAAGACGGTGCGCAGTTGACGTTCAGCAGTTTACATACCAAATGTGGTACCACCTTTTACATCCACCTTCACACAGGATACATTCATCCTCCACCTGTACAAATTATCGGTAAGGCAAATGGAGTTGTAGTTCATCGCGAAGCACCATGACATGGCAGTCACAGTCCAATATGGCATCCGAAGCATTGGCATCTGTCGACACCTTTCCGGAATTTTTCGGTGTGAGGATGTCGTCCTGAATGTCGTCATACGATACTGGCGATTCAATGGGAAATGACTCTATGGGATCGGCGTTGAGAGTAGAAGATATAGGTTGCGTATCTGTGTCTAAAACACGATCGTCAATGGTCGTCATAGATCAAGCGGCCAGACGTTGCAGTATACTTAGAATCTCTTCAACTTCCGACCCGGATGCATCTGTTCTTGTTTTCACCAGGTCAATAACTAGCTGAGTGTCAATGTCGCTGCAAGAAGCGTTTTGCAGAGAACACTCTTGCATGGGAAAATCAGAAGGGGGAAGAGAGTCTATACTTCCTTCTAAGGATTTTCTACCAGCAACAACTTTCTGTGTCGGTGGAAGGCTGGCGGACCGTTCTCCAGTATTCACGTTGTTCTGAAGAGAAATTTCAGACGAGAGTGATAAAGACAATTGAACTCACTAAGTGCTGAACACAATCAGGGACACATTCCGCGCGTCCGGTAAACAAAAGTTCCTGTGTGGCTCCGTCGGTGTCGACATCCATGGCATTCCGATCCGAAGGAGGCCACATTGCGAAAGGCATAATATCACCTCTTTCCACCCGAGTTCCCATGGGCAACCATTCGTCATGACTAGTTTCGGCTGAAGTATGCGGCGGAAATTCTGGGTCAGCTTCAAACTCTGCGTCTACATCCAAAGAATCTAATCGGCCGATCTTCTCTGCATCCCAGATAGTGGTACGTTCTCGAGCATCTTGTTCCTGTGCTTCTAATTGGGCTTGTCTCTCACTGGAAGCAAGCACTTCAAGATTACTCCCCCCTGAAGGGGCGTTAATCTCTGCAGAAGGAATGTACGCCGAGACTGAGGCAACGTGGACATTCACACTGGGGCAACAGTCAACTATATGCGCCACCTAACATTCGAAAGCTCACCCATGCCAGCCCGTCTCGAGCTTCCCAACGTCCCAGCGCTCTGGGACCTCGTCTCTCCCGTGCGTAGAGAAAAAGAAACGGTTAACCTCTGAATCTCCGGGACGGAAGTGCGGAGGTTCATAAGTTGGTGGTGTCCGTGGATAATAGAACGCTTTGTAAGTAGCGTATCGACGCTCTGTGTCCCTGGAATATCAGTGGAGGAATGCAGCTAAGTGAAAAATAATACTTGGAAGAGGATCCATCTGAGTTATGGCTTGAATCAACGTCTTGATCAACGTCTGCGAGTGTTTTGGTCGTGGACTCATAGAATTGAGTACACCGTACTTTCAAGCTCCTTTTTACGTCTTTGAACGTAGGGAGACGTCCCTCCGCACTACCAAGCATTATTGGGTCCTTGGAACAACCGTCACGAAGGGAAAGCTTCTGCATGTCTTCCCCTAAAGACATGATCGGGATAACAACATCCGTTCCTGCGATGCGACGATACTGTGACGAAGATGTCAGTAGGCGTAGGAACACTATGCGTGACTATGCGCGACTATGCGCAGTATACTTCAAAGTTGAAGGTATAGGCCTCGATGACACTGTTGGCATCCATGGGTGAGGACGTGATAAACGTTGATATATGCGCACCCACTTGTTCGGATCTTCAGGGTCCTCAAAGAGCATATGCTGGGCAATGGATGAGAGGAAGGACCACTACGAAAACTCACGAGGTAAATCGCAAAAATAAAACTACGAAGGTACTGTTTCTCAATAGCGTCAAATATACCATTCTCCTAGGACAAAAAGAGACGTGAGTACATATGTGAGACTAGGAGCGGTCGAATAGGCGAACCAAGTAATCCAAGAGCTTGTCGGCCTCCGCAGACCAGCCTCGTATGATGGTCGTAACGGATAAACCATTCGTGACGCGAGACGAAGCTCCGGTTCTATTGAAAGAGAAAATGCTGGAATGAGAGGACTCTGTGGATATTGATCCATCGTTTGCGGCCGTGAGTAGCTCTTATGCAGAAGACAAGTGTGAGTGAGTGCACCAATGGCCAGAACGTCCACTGACTAGACTCAAAGTTCTCCTCTGGTAGTAAATCTCTGGAAGACAAAAAAATTTCAACAGAAGAACTCCGAATTTTCTTGAAACTTTGATACCTGAGGTATGCGATGCATCCCATCCCTGCCCTCAGCAGGGTATGTACAGTTTGAAGGCTTTGTGCAGCTGTTATGGAGAGCTGAAAAGGTAAATGGAAGCATTCACACTAGTCTTGATTTATATACCTCTTGAGTTTTAGCGGCTTGAGCTTGCATGGCGAACGGTGGCAAACGGTGGTATGAGGGGATAGATACATTGACGCGAGACGCGAGCGCGTGTCGTGGTCACATGTCAAACACGTGATTTCTAGTTGTGGTCGTGGTCGCGGCCGGCCGAGTGGGGCTGAGCGCTAGGTGAGGATCCATGAAATGGTGCGTCCACGTAGCCATGGTCAGTGTCTATGCAACTAAGCCAAAGGATAAGTCAGACCCCCTACAAAACTCTCACGCAAATGTTGTCACTCGGAAGAGGTGGTCAAGGGGCTACGCTTTCCCTCTTTCCTTCGCCAGCCATATCGAGCAGCGCTAGACCGCAGCAGTCCTTATCTCGAATTAGCGACACTACGGAGTGACTTTTGTCGAACACCTTGCTCCCTGTTTGACAGGACGTGGTACCTTGTATTTATTCGCAGTCGTAGACAATAAATGTTCGGGCAACGTACAATATCGTGCGAACTGACACGCGACGATGTGGTGGTCAGCGGTGTCTATGGATGGGGTGCTGCCTCAAATTCAGTCTTGTTCAGACCCTCATCGTCACTTTCAGCTTCCAAGCTCTTGCTGACACAGACATTCCATCTTCTACACCAAATCGTGTATGCCTCTTTTTTAGCTCAAAGAGAACCGCACGTTGTCACAATTGATCCCCAACCTCCATCGACATCCCCTGCTCGGGACCTAGTCCCTAATCACCATCGTAACTCCCACTCTTCAGCTCAGTGCGAGAGTGCAATAAGCTCTCTATCGACGAACGTTTCCCCATCTGAGAGGTCCCACACAACAGGTACTAGCCCTCTCGTCCCAGCGACTCGCCCGAGGTCCGAGCTTGAAGGAGAAAACAGGATCGACGCACTCCCACAATTACCAGAAATTTGCTCTTGTGCGCCCTTTGCTTGTTGTGGAAGATATTGCTTTGACGCTGATTCCTCGATTTGACTCTCATCAGATACAGCAAACGAAAGAGCGCGCAAGCGACAAAGGCTTGAGACTATCGGCTCTGACACAGGAATTGCTTCGTCCAGTCGGTTGGGAACTTCCACTGCTGAGCACGATCTCCTTTCAAAAAATACATTTTCGATGCGTCTCCCCGAGCGTGAATATGAATCCAACTCGACGTCACCCGACTTCCATCCTCGTGCAAGTTCGTCATCACTATCACCGTCACTAAAAGCGAACGGACATGTCGCAAACGGCTGCGGGAGTCCTGTCAATGGATCTTCTAAACGCTCGAGAGGTCTAGTCGCGAAGGTGGAGTTGCCTGGTACAACAATTTATGACGATTCCTACATTGACAGGGAGGAGTATATTCGGCTTGTCATACAGAGCCTCCGAGACATCGGTTACATGTGCGTATTCGAGCCTGTCCCTTTCATTCGACTTCGTTCACGCTCAGCTACTTTAGCGAATCGGCTGCCACACTTGAGGCTGAATCGGGCTATGTCATGGAGACATCGCGCGTGGCAGAGTTCCGCCGATGCATCCTAGAAGGGACATGGAGGGAGGCCGAGGAAGCACTGGAACATCTAGGTGTTGCCGAGGATGATGGTCTCTGGGTATGGCTTTATTGGGCGCAGTTGAATTGTGTTCTCATTCACGGACTGTGTTAGGAGGCCAAATCCCTTATCAGTCAACAGAAATATCTCGAATACTTAGAGACAGGCAAGACGACATTGGCCTTGCATGTGTTGCGAAACGAACTTGCACCTCTGCACATCGATCCAGATCAGCTACAGCCACTCTCAAGGTCTGTTGCTTTCATACACCTCATACTCGATTAACTCAGAACACCCACAACGTTCAGTTTGATCATGTGCTCAGACGCAGCAGATCTCAGGCAAAAGGCAGGTTGGGATGGTGCCCATGGTTCGTCAAGGCGGAGGCTATTGGTCAATCTTCAAAGTGCGTCTATATCTTGCTAATATCTGTGCCAATTGAAGGACCACTTCCCTAGGTTTTATCCCTTCTTCCCTGATGATTCCTCCTCGGCGTTTCGTCACGCTACTCGACCAAGCACGTTTACGCCAGATTTCTCAATGCGTATATCACAATGCGCCTTTATCTTCCCGACATTTTTCGTTGTATGCAGACCATTCATGTGACACAGACCTCTTTCCGCGCATTACTACGGCAATACTAAAGGTGCACGGCGATGAAGTATGGAGTCTGGAATGGAGCCACAATGGAAAGTTTTTGGCAAGCGCGAGCAAAGACAAAAGTGTCATTATATGGTCTGTTGGGGTGTGTATCATTTCGACTTTTGACACTCCGTTGTACTTACACGGTGTTGGCAATGCATAGCCAAGTCGAAATCCTGACATATTCATTCACCAACACTTACAAGACCATCCATTTGCTGTTGGATGCCTCGCGTGGTCACTGGACGATAGTATATTGTTGTCATCTTCTGAACAGTATATCAAGATGTGGAATACCGAGGTTGGCCGGTCATACTCACTCTGTCCGAAAACACTTAATTCCTTCATAGACTGGTATTTGCATTCGAACCATCGAGGCTCATACGGAAACTGTCTCAGCACTCGCCTGGGTGCCTGATGGATCGGGGTTCATCTCGGGTTCCCAAGATAGAAAGATCAATCTATGGGTAAGACATTTTTTCTCGTAGCGCTTCTCAAATGCTTTGCTTGAACGCCTAATTCAGGGATCCGACGGAAAGCAACGCGATTCCTGGGGTATCACCGCCATTCGGATAACAGATCTTGCGGTTACTCCCGATTTCACACGTTTAGTCGCTATTGGCGAGTCTGCGAGGGATCCGATATTACCAACCCCAAGGGGTGATTCGGCTGCCGCCACCACTACAAACAGAAACGGGACTAATAATCCAATCCCAAATGGCCCTCGGACACCAGAACACTTAATGGTCGTTTACGATCTGACCACTAAACAACCAGAACTGTAAGGCTACCCTCTAGTAGCGCCGTTTTGACGCGTCGCATTTCCCTCTCACTCATCTTTCCTTTTTAGTTCTGTCTCGTTAGGAGGTCAGCTGACCAGTGTGAAGATCTCAAGCGATTCTCAGTATGCGCTCGTAAACCACGCACCAGATGTACGTGTTTGAACTGACTTGTAAATCGTCGTTCTCATGATTTGTCAATGCCAACTAGGAGATCCATTTGTGGGACTTATTTACTGGGCGTGTAGCCCACAAGTACACAGGTCAGCGGCAGGGCCGACACATAATTCGCAGTTGTTTTGGTGGCGTGGATGGCAATTTCGTAGCCAGTGGCAGCGAAGGTAGACTGTCCTATTTACCCCTCTCCCATCTTGGTTGGCTCATTAGCGTCATAGATGGGAACGTGTATATATGGCACCGAGACCGTGCTATCCTCCTTGACGTTCTGAGTGGCCACGGAAGTGGCAGCGTAAACTCGGTGGCGTGGAACCCCCGAAACACGCAGATGTTTGCATCCTGTTCAGACGACTTCACCATACGTTTGTGGGAACCCTCAGGAAGCGGTGCCGACGGCGAGTCCTCGTCAGGTCTATCACACCGGACGGCAGATGATCAGGGTCGCGAGAACGAGGCGAGTGGGAAAGGTAAGGGAAAGAGCAGAGAACCCTGGGTTGAGGAGGATCCTGCATCGCAAAGTTTGTGAACACGACTAGGTCGAATTCCTTTTCCTCCATCCATCAGGATATTATGAATCGGTATCATCTGCACTCATACAGCACACTCATTGTCCATCCTCTTGCATTCACCCGGCGCACATCTACCTTACGTCTTAGCCTCCGAAGCACTCACGACCTGCATGTAGACTCGTTGTTTTAATAGCAATTTTCACACAGAATATACATATTCGGCAATATTCCCTGTTCGAGAAGGGTCGGAGATCAAAATTAATGAAGCACGCGTGTCAGAGAGCTTTCTATTATTTATGATAAGGGTGATAATACGACTTGGATGAGCAAATACACTTCCGAATAAACCACCTCTAAAACACGATAAGTCGCTCAGGACAGATGTCATACAAGATAGTGAACAGGATTATCAAGAGATGCTGTTACAGCGTGACCCAAAAGAGATACGACTTTCCAAAGTTTGTGCGTGTACAAGATCACGAGAAGCACGGGTGCAAAAGTGAAGTGTGGAGCCTTGGAGGAACAGAAGATTCGGCTATGTAGACAAAGCGATCCATTCTTGTCCGTTCAATTGGTCGGAGAAGTACGGGAAGGAACCAGACGACCGGTCAGTTGAGAATGAGCGCGATGCTTCGGCATAAACAGCGAACACGTTGGTTCCTTCTTGGCGCCGAGAGAAGACTGCTTTAGTCGAGCAGACAGTGGAGAATCCGGTGGTGGTCTGAGCGGCGCAGCCTGGGCAAGAGGAGAAGCAGGCTTCTTTTCGGGTGGAGGGGAAACGGGCACGTTGTCCGGTGGTTGACGACGAGGCACCGGTCGGACAACTACCCGAGTACCTGAGATGGTGTGGGCCCCTGTGGGCGACTGTGAGGCGATGGTTTGGACGCGTTGGCGATTCGCCTGGACTGTCGGCATGGGAGGTCGCATGCGGGGTTCAAATTTCGCCTTCTGTATTTTTGACGCCTCAGTACGTGTTTTCTGGAACAAGCTCTTCTGCTGTGGAGTAGAGGACCCTGAGACGCAACGCACAAGACAGATGAATATAAACGTGGGCTACGCAGAACGACTCACATCCTCGCGCTCGTTTCATCGGCGGGACACGGTCCGTAAACTTGATTTCCTTCTGTTTCTTGCGTTCCTCTGCTTCAAGTCGTTGACTCTTCATCCGCGCGCTAATCTCCTCAAGTCGTCTCTCTTTCTTGGCACGGAGATCCTGTAAGGGTGTGAGATCGACCTTTAGATGTGGTAGAAGCCCCCTACGAAGAAGAGATCCCTCCATGACTTCGGAGTATCTAATAAGCCAGAAGAGTACTCCTCTACCTCGGCTGGATGCTCTCGGAAACACTGTTGCCGCCATAGGTCTGAAGAAAGTAAGTACTCGATGTTGTACACAAAAGGAATCTATCGTACCATTCGTGTGGACCTTCAGATGCTAGATGAAGTGTCAGCGAAAAAGAATAAAGGACAACCGAATACGACAGGCTGACTGGAGTGGCGTCTTCGAGTCGCTGCAAGTTCTCGGCTGAG
>Ga0137359_10001621_pt1 | contig 17879 bp, 27 predicted proteins | sample Mad1_40_16metaG_FD_108281 | JGI IMG/M metagenome (GOLD analysis project Ga0137359, IMG submission 108281) | Vadose zone soil microbial communities from Angelo Coast Range Reserve, California, USA - Mad1_40_16 metaG | ecosystem: Environmental > Terrestrial > Soil > Vadose zone | place: USA... | reverse complement strand
GCGCCACGCCGCACTACTGGCACGCATCGAGCGCCAATTCGGCGTGCCGGCGACGCTGCTGATGGCCATCTGGACGCTCGAAAGCAACAACGGCACCGGCGACATGGGCAAGCTGCCCGTGATCCGCACGCTCGCCACCCTGGCGCACGAATTGCCGCCGCAGCGAACTGTTCCAGGGCGAACTTCTCGCCGCGTTACAGATCGTCCAGCGCGGTGATCTTCTCTTGCGCGATCTGATCGGCGCCTACGCGGGCGAGATCGGCCAGACGCAGTTTTTGCCGTCCTCGTACGTCAAATATGGCGTCGACTATGACGGCGACGGGCACGTCGATCTCCGGCACAGCGTGCCTGACGTGCTCGCCTCGACGGCCAATCTTCTGAAAACCAACGGCTGGCGCGCCGGCGCGCCATTCGGCGAGGGCACTGCAAATTTCGACGTCATGAGCGAGTGGAACCGGTCGGTGGTGTACCGCAAAACCATGGTTCTCTTTGCTGAGCGGCTTGCGGAACCCTGAGGCTCAGCTTGAATCGCCAATCAAGGCGTATTGTCGAGGCCGTGGTGAGGCATGCCGACGCCTGCCTCGAATTGAAAGCCCACCCGCACACGCTGCGCCATGCCTGTGGCTATGCGCTCGCCAACAAGGGCACGATACCCGGGCGATCCAGGGCTGGCTCGGGCACCGATTAATTACGTCAACGGCGGTCTATACGGCCTTGGCGCCGAGTCGGTTCAAGGACTTCTGGCGGGAGTGAGACCCGCGATTATTTTCTGACGGATGACTTCGTTAGCGTCAGGCGCGGTCACGGGCGACCTTAGCGGATTTTCGCTAAGATCCAAGCTGTCGGGAAAAAGATGCGGATTGCGGGTACGGCGCCAGACGTCGATGGCATCGAGATCGAAATTGCCGGTCGTTTCGTCAGCCTGTGGAAAGCCGCGCGCGACAAGTTCCGGCAGCGCATCGCGGAACGCGTCAAGTGACAAGCCCATTCGGCGCGCGGCCGTGATCGGCGGTACGTCCCCTCCAGGTGGAAGTTTGAAGCGCAGCGTCATGAAGGCCTCGGCATCATTTAAGGCTTTGCGGAGGGTGGCGTCAGCACTTAGCCCTTCGCGCCCATGCATGAGAGCACGAATGGATCAAGCTCTGCAATCCCGCGAGCATGGCGGTGCAGTGGGAGCCCAGCGAGAAGTGGAACGATGAGGCCTCGCCATCCGCTCTGGCGTTAGCGCACGATCGGTACCTGCGACGGCCGCGGAATGGGTTTTGGCACTTGGGCAGGTGCCGGGCGGGGCGGAGGATCTGAGTTCTTGTAAAGGACGTACTGTTCGACCGCCTGCAATTTGGCGATCTCGTGCGTCATCTGCTCCAAGCTGGCCGTGAGCTCATCGATGCTGTGAGTTGTCTGCTCTTGACTGGTGGCGATACTGGTGCCGATGCTAATGGCCAGCCCGTCGATACTTCGCCGCAACGCGTCGAGATCAAGCGACATAGCGTTGAGCTGCTGCTGATCGGGAGCCGAGGCGGCTGGCGCGACCAGCTGTCTGGCCGCGTCGCCATAGGTCTGCCAAGCAAAAGTGGCCGCGATGCCAACGGAAAACACGATCATGTAGTAGGCGAAAGCGAACGACGCTCGCTTGCCGAGCGATGACCGGCTGGTCGTGAGCTGGTCATTCTTGACCTTGGCCGGGTGACCGGCAACTGTCTCGACCGACGGTTTGACGAGCACTGAGGCTGCGGAGAATTCGGGTTGCGTGTGGCTTGGCATGGTGCTCATCGGCACCTCGCTTTCATGCGCTCAATAGCCGGGGCCCGGCTACGGCTGATCGCCATCACCCTCCGGTCAGCCGTGATGACGAAACAGTGCCAGGTCTGTCGTCGGTCGGCTTCTCGACAACTCCACAAAGAAGTCGCTCTTCATCCCCGCAATTTGTCGACAGCGTTGATGACCAAGCCGCGCGAGATGAAGACCCAAGGCTTCGTCTTTCGCGTCGCCTGATTGCTACGTCGGGAACTGGACGTACTTTCCGACATTGGTGTGGTGTACTGGCGGGGCATTGATGCTGGTTTAGAGCCTTCTGCAATGACCGACTATTTTCGATTGCTCGCGAGTGACTTTCGAGTACGCGCCGAAGATATCTTCGCTCGAGCCGAGAGAGTGCGCGACGCGGATATTCGGGAGAAGATGCGTGGGATCGCTTTGGGCTACGAGAAAATGGCGCAGCGGGTCGAACAACACGCCCGCGACGTAGACGCCGCGTATCGTGGCTCGTACGCGGCGCAGTGCCGTGGCCGCGCGGTTAATCCTATTCCCGGATGGTTGGGAACGTGGCGTCACTTTCGACGGTTTGTGCAGTTGCGCGCGACGTCCCCTGGATCCGACGCGTGAACCCGGTCCCCTGTGCCACCGAGACGGGGCCGGGGTTTCGATACTCGCCCCTTCGCGCCGCGGCCTGCGCATACCCTATGCTACACCCTTCGGCTTTTTGACGCGCGGCGCGGTGGGCGTCTCGCCTTCGCGGCCGGAAGCCGGTAGCGCTGTGCGTACGTGGCGGCAACCGCTACACGCCCGCCGCGCACCCCGGCGCCCTTCATCGCCCCCAAGCAATCCACGAAGGGCGCCCGGGGTACGGTTGGATCGCCAAGGCGATCGGCATCGGCCGGGCGAGCGTCGATCACGTGTTGCAAGCCGCTCGATGACCACATTGGAAAGATGAGGAGACGAAAGCCCCAGCATGCGGCCGGGGCTTTCGTGCGGCCTCGTCCGTCGGGTGGATGGGGGGCGCTACGGACGGTCCGCGAATAGGTAGTACCGAGTGAGCGGCAAAAGGTTCGATCTGGGCAGTTGCGCGACGGCCTCCGCCCATTGCAGCCAGCTTTGGCCGCGTGGCGATTATAATCCGCTCAGCGCGAAGCCGCGGACGACATTTGGGGTGACGACGATCCAGCTTAGCACCGCCGTCCGTAAGCGAACCGGGTCAAGCTCACCCCTGCGTGCCGCTGCGATAATTCGTTTGGCGATTAGTTTGCGCACTTCAGGCTCGCCGCCATCCTGAAGCTCCTTGCAGGCAGCCTCAAAGGCTTCACCCATCGCCGCAGTTGCCTCAGGCTCAAACACGCCATCTTCTAAGGAGGGATCGATTGGCATGGCCGGGCCCCGCAGAAGTCCCGTCACAAATTGGACACACGTAAGGGCCTCGTCAAGTATGATTCCGGTTATGCCTTGATTTTGCAACCGCTGCTGGCCTCCGTAAGCCAGCCCTGCAAATCCGTTTGCAGGCCGCTCAGGGTACTTACCAACGCTACGCGTTGTCGGTGTCCTGATTGCTTTCCGATGGCCGATCGAGTTGCCTTAGCAATTCGACCATCGTGTCGGGTAGTGGCTCGCGTAACACGTCAGAATGGAGCGAACGTAACGCAGTGCCTATGGCGGTACGCACCGCCTCGAAATCAGAACTCGCTCTAGGCCGGCGCCCCATGCCGACCAACGCCATCCCGCTTGCGGGGATTCCGGCCCCCCGACAATTCATCAGCATCTCGCCCCACTTCCCCAATGCCGTCATGGGACAATGGAAAACTCATGTCAACCATTTGTGGTCGTGTTGAACTCCTTATTTCCCGTTGAAATAGTCATTGGACTCAGCTGGATGGGGAGTGCGCCGGGGCCAACGACACGCCGATCGCTTCCGAAGAATCAGCATCGGCGACGGTAACGGAGCACCCGCGAGGTTTTGTTGTCGGTCGGCTTCTCGACACGTCAGACAAAAAAATGCACGTTCTGTCCTGTTTTCGAGGCCTGTGCTGGCTACGCGACAGTCGCCGGCGAATGACTGAGATACGTCGGGAATGTCCTAACAGGACATCATGACTTACCTCCCCTGACTTGCCCCGCCCTAACCGGCGGGGCTTTTCCCGCGATGCTACGATGTCGCACACAATCACCGTGAGGCCGCGAAAACGTTCGTCTCGGCGGCGAACAGTGCCGAGCACTCCGATTGCTCGCCTGCAATCCGTTCGGTGCCACCGAAGCAATCATGCACGTCCACGGCTTCACGCGCCCAATGCTCGCCAAGCTCGTCCGCGCCGGGCTTGCAACTGCACAGAGCGAGACCGGCAAGGTGATTGCGGTCGGCAGTATCAGGATCACGGATGCCGGCCGGCGGTGGCTGGAAGACGCGGCCAAATCAGAGCTACGGGGTCCGAACCGGTTTAAGGATTTCCGGAGGGAGTGAGCGGGATCGCCTAACGCCATCGCCAACAGCGGGAAACCGGGGGAGCGACCCCCGGCCCCTTGGTCGAACAATGGGCGGACGACCCGATCGGGGCCATGCCAGGTCTGGATCAAGGTCTGGAATCCCGCCAGCGTCGCAGTGCAGCGAGAATTGGAGGAGGTAAATCCCAAGTATATCGCTTTCAGCCCTAATGTTTGGATCGTAACACTACGGCAATAATTCCTATTGAGGGCCACTTTTCGGTCCACGGAATGCCTGATCGGCCGTGCGTAATGTCTTCCGTGCGGTTCTACGTGGTTAGGATATTCCGCACGCGACCTTGGTCCCCTTCGCGTGTATGCCCCCTGAGGGGGATTTAGGTCTTGTTTCGACGATCCGGTCCCGCCCTCAGCAACGGGGCCGGTGAGTTCCGTCGAAGTAAGCCGCGGGGCCCCAGGCGCGTGGAGGGGGTATTGGGAAATGCGCCAGGGGCCAACGCCGGGCTGATCGCGTGAAGAATCAGCGTCAGCCACTTGGGCCAACAAAACGACCGCGCCGACCTGTTGTCTGTCTGCTTCTCGACACGTTCGACAACGATCTAATAGGCGTGTCCGCCCTGCAACAGTCTCCAAGGTCGGCGATTTTGCCAGTGTCGCCGCACGACGTAAGTGCAGCGAGGCGATGGGGCGACTTCGCCGATTCCGATTTGGCCGTCAGCGCACCACTCGTGTCCCTGGCTTGGGTGTCGCAGCATGAGTCTGCCGCGGCGGAGGCTCTAAGCTTTTGGACAAGCCGTACTGTGAGACCGCCTCGAGTTTGATCATCTCTCGCGTCATCTGCTCCTGGCCGGCTGCCAGCTGGTCGACTGTGCGCGATATCTGTTCTTGACCGGCTGCGATGTTGGCGACGATCCGGTCGGCGATGCGCGTTATTATGTGCTCAATCGTGTCGGGAACGGTCCGCGCGACGGGAGCCTGAGGCGCTAGCCAGGCAAACTGCGGGGACCAGCCGGCGATGATTTTTTTGGCCGCGTCATTGTAGGACTGCCAAGTCAAGGTGGCAGCTACGCCGATACAAAACGTGATCAGGGAACGGGCGAACGGGCGCGAGGTTTCTTGGCGGTCGGACGGCTGTTCGTTCGCAAACCGCTCACTTCTCAGGTCAGCCGTGAAGACAGTGGGTGCTTCGACCGACAGTTCGATGGGCAACAATCCCTTGTAGAATTCGGATTGTGCACGGCTCGGCATTGCCCCCATTTGCACCTCCCCTTCTTGTTCCGCGGTGGCGCAGGCCAGTTATCGGACCAAGAGTTCCGTCGAAATAGTCACCGCCTCCTCCGCGTCTTGTCGGTCGGGTTTTCGACACATTCGACAAAGAATCACGTCCTCGACCGTTCCCGTACCCTCGCTTGGGAGAACCACAGTCGCATCGGAACGCACCGATGGAGCTATGGCACAAACATTGCATGTCAGAATCATGCCCGTGCTTGGGCGATTCCTCCCCCTCGGGGCCGCCTCGGTTGGCGGCCTCTTTGTTTTCTTGCCGGCTCCAGCGAGGAACAGCGCCGATGAAGCCAGCGTTGCCAGTGGATACAGGGAGGGCAGAATGGAGGTTTCTATGCAAGAGCGCTTCCGGTACGCCAAGGCGTATCCTGACGCTTACACGGCCATGCTGGCGCTGACCCACGCCGTCGAGAGGACAGGTCTCGCACCACAACTGATCGACCTTATCAATTATCGCGTCTCGCAACTCAACGGCTGCGCCTTTTGTCTCGATATGCATGCGAAGGATTTGCGTGCGCGTGGTGAGGCCGAGCAGCGCCTGTACATGATCAGCGCGTGGCGCGAGGCGCCGCAGCTATATAGCAGCCGTGAGCGCGCCGCCTTCGCATGGGCCGAAGCGGTCACTCGACTTGAAGACAAGCAGGTTCCGGACGCTGTCTACGACATGGCGCGCAAGGAGTTCACCGAGGCTGAATTGACGCAACTCACGTTGGCCATCGTCGCGATCAATGGCTGGAACCGCCTCAACGTGGCGTTTCACACTCCTGCAGGAGGTTATAAATCGACGATTGTTCGCAAGACTGGTTGAGAATTCTCGCTGGCTTCAAGCGTGCCGACAATGACGTTGTGCACTTGCCTCTTCATCGCATCGCGCCACTGCTGCGCGAAGGCGATCTCTTCCTCGTCGATTCTTTCTTCTGCCATGGTTCACTCCTCAGCCGGCGGATGATTCCGCCCCTCCATTGGAAAAAAGCCCCGTCGACCAAAGCGGGAGGTTACATGAGGTTGATTACCGAATCTGAAAGGTGCGCTGATGACAAGTGTTGTCAATCGGACGTCGTTGTTGCAAAGCCTCACGCATCAACCCCAGGCCCGCTCATGATCCTGATAGCAGACATCTGGCTCTGCTGAGCGTAGAACCTGATAATCGGTGTACCCCTCTTCGCCACCACCATAAAACGTCTCGCGATTGGCCCTCGCGAGACGTGCGCCGAGGAACAGACGGATGACGAGATCGGGATTGGAGATGAATGGTTTGCCAAACGCGATCATGTCTGCGCGTCCTTCGACAATGGCAGCATTAGCGCGTGTCCGGTCAAAATTGTTGTTGGCGATGACCGGCCCGCCGAACAGGCGTTTCAACGCCACGTAGTCAAATGCCGACAGCACCGGCTTGCCAGAAGTATCACCTTCGATGATGTGCAGGTAGGCGATCGCCTTACTGGCCAGGCTCTTCGTGACATGGTTGAAGAGCGCCTGGGGATCGCTGTCATCGATGTCGTGAGCTGGCGTCGCCGTCTGACGCCTTGCGTGTTGCGCTCATGATGTCAATGCACCGTCCGCGCCGGCGACTGTCGCAGAACAGCGTTGCGCGGCCGCGTGGAAGGCTCCGAGTTCTTGTAGAGGGCGTTTCGCTCCAACGCATTCGCAGCCGGGCAGGTCAAGTTCCACACAACACCCGAGGGAAGGTAATCAAGCTGGACCACACCGTTGACTGTCTGCTTCACCATCGAGTCGACGACCGTGCTGCCGAACCCCCGCCGTTTCGGCTCTGACACGGGCGGCCCTTTGCTCTCAGTCCAGCTCATAGCGAAGATATCGCCGTCAAGCCGCCAACCCACGTCGATACAGCCGGCGGCCACAGATAGGGCGCCGTATTTGCTAGCATTGGTCGCAAGCTCGTGAAGGGCAAGACCGATCGCTTGGGCTGCCGCCGCGTTCAGGCGTACAGGCGAGCCGTTTAGCGTGATCCTGGACCCCACGAGATCGGCAAAAAGGGCGAGCTGGGCCCGCGCCAGATCCTCAACATCAACTCCTTGCCACTCGTTCCGGATCAGCAGGTCCTGATTGGCCGCAAGTGCTTGGATGCGGTCAGTGAAGCACTCGATAAAATCTTCAGGCTCACGAGCCGCGGTCTGGCGAGCGATTGCCTGCACGAGACTGAGCATGTTCTTGGCGCGATGATTGATCTCGCTCATAAGAAGGTGTACCTGCTCCTCGTGAGCTTTCTGATCGGTCACATCTTGAGCAATGCAAGCAAACAGACGTCGTCCATAAAATTGGGTTGCCAGAGGGGAGGAAACAAAGCTCCAGAGGCGTTTGCGGCCATCTTTCGTCCGGATCATCAGTTCGGCCGACCGCACCTCTGGCTCTGTTGAAATAATAATAGTCTGGCGGATTTGCTCAAGCACTTCACCCGAGCGCTCCCCACAGGCTCGAACCGTCCAGTCCTCCAATCGGGGCAGCTCCTCTCTCAAATAGCCGCTTTGTGCAATCCAACTTTGGCTAATAGCAAGTATTTGCTCCCGGTCATCGAACAAGAGCATGGGCAATGGAGAGTGGAGGAGCGAGGACCTGAAGCGTTCCTCATTCTCGCGTAATTCCCTTTCGGCCTTTTTGTGTGCGGAAATATCCTCAATCACAGTGACAAAATAATCGATTGACCTGTCGCCCTTGCGTACGCAGCCGACAGTCTTCCTGCCCCAGATGATCGCGCCGTCCTTGCGAAGGTAGCGAGCCTCGGCATCATAGCTGTCGATCTTTCCCTCGCGTATGAGCTCGACCTGGGCGAGATCGGCTGCGAGATCGTCCGGATAGGTAACGTCCTGGAACGACTTGGTAAGGAGTTCGTCGACCGTGTAGCCGAGAATTCGGCACAGGGCTTCGTTCACCCTAATCCACCGGCCGTCGGGAGCGACGTGTGCGATTCCAACCGCCGCGTTGTCGAACGTGGCCCGGAACCGCGCCTCGCTGTTGCGCGTTATTTTTAGTTGGACCTCGCGGTCGGCAAGACGCGCCTCCGCCGAAATTGCCGCCGATTTTTCGGCCAGCGCACTGTCAGCGAGGCGACAAAACGCCTCAACGCTCATAGCTGCGACTATCGCATAAATCTCTATTGCAAGCAGGTCGACCGTATAAATCACTTTCAGTGAGTAGGCAGGATCGTAGAAGAGCAAGGAGGCGATACTGGTCTCTGCCGCGGCAACAAAGCCCGCTGTACGGCCCAATACGCTTGCTGACGCCACGACCGCGACAAAATAAAGCAGGAATGGTTGGCCCGGGAAATTGACCTCGACCGGCAGCTGCAAACCGGTTGTTGCTGCTACAGCGATTGTTGCGATCCCAATTCGTACAAGTGGATGCCAGGATCGCGCGAGTGTGATCCATCTGACCATACGCACCCCATTTCGGATTGATGCTGATGCCCAGATCTAGGCCCAAAAGCGGGCAGTTCAATTGCTCAAGCCCACGTCGCAAGACGCGGCGGAATAGGGTGCAAACGAGAGAAGGGCTTGCCGCCTAGAATTGATATTATCGGAATCTGTCGCGGTCCGGATCTATTCCACATCACGCGGCCGGAATGCGTTCTGCTTTGGCGGCAGCGCGAGCTTGCCGCTCTTCGCAAAGGCTACCGGCGTCTATGTGGACCGGCGTAAAAGTTGCTCACCATTCCCCACTCGGCTCAAGCGCGTTCGTTACCGGACAGGTCAGGCGCCAAATCACGCCCGAGGGGGCGTAATCGAGTTGGACTGCTCCACCTACGCTGCGCTCCGTCATCGCTTCCATAACGATGGTGGCCGAACCCACGACGCTTCGGCGCAGACACTGGCGGCCCGTCGCGCTCGGTCCAGCTCATGGTGAGGGCATCGCCGTCGGTCCGCCAGCAGATATCGACGCGACCCCTGTCCGTCGAGAGTGACCCGTATTTCCCGGCATTGGTGGCAAGCTCGTGAAGCGCGAGCCCGATGGCCTGCGCGGACGCCGCGTTCAGGCGCAGCTTGGGGCCCTGCACGGCGATACGGGAACCAATGAGGTCGGCGAAGTGCGCGAGCTGGGCGCGAACCAGGGCCGCGATCTCGACCCCATTCCATTCATTGCGGACCAGCAGATCCTGATTGGCTGACAGGGCCTGAACGCGCTCGGAAAACCGCTCGACAAAATCTTCGGGATTTTTGGCGGCGGTCTGGTGGGCGATCGCGTCGACGACGCTGAGCATGTTCTTGGCGCGGTGATTGATTTCGCGCATGAGCAGCTGTTCCTTTTCCTCGCGCTCCTTGCGTTCGGTAATGTCAGAGACGGTACCTATGAAGCTCGCGACTCGTCGCTCACGCCCGACCCCCTCGAAATAAGCAAGCCCATGCGCCTCAACCCAGCGGACCTCGCCGTTTCGCCGCCGAATCCGGTACTCATGCGCGTACGGCTTCGGATCGGTGGGATCGAGCGCTGCCTCGCGGTCCGCCAAAACCCTTTTCACGTCGTCCGGGTGTACCCGCTTAACGAACTCCTCGATCGGTGTCTCATCAGATGTAAAATCGAAAATTTCCTTTAAGCGCGTATCTACCAAGATCACGCGGTGCAGCGGATCGTACTGCCACCACCCAAGCTGTGCTGCGCTGAGGGCAAGTTGCAGACGTTCTTTACTCGCATACAGTTGGCGCTCGCTGTCGCGCAGCAAACCCTCTGCCGCCTGTCGCCTGGCGGCGGTCCGTCGAAGCTCCGCCTTCAAGCAAGCTTGGCCCCGGCTTCCCGCCCTCGGCATCGACATGTCCGAGGCTTATATCGCCGAGGCAAGACGCCATCTCAAGCGCTGGTGCTGGATCAATTTCATCATCGCGAATGGTGAGGCTATTCCCCTCGAGGATCAAAGCCAGGATGCGGTGACAAGCATTTTCATGTTCCACGAGCTGCCATCCGAGGTGCGACGCGTTGTCTTTCGCGAACTCGCCCGGGTGTTGAAGCGCGGCGGACGCCTTGTTCTCGTCGACTCACTTCAGATAGGCGATGAGCCGGATTACGATGGCATGCTGGAGCTATTCCCTCAAAGCTATCACGAGCCCTACTACGTCAGCTATCTCAGGGAGGACTTTGGCGCGATGGCGACAGCTTGTGGCCTGACCTATAGCCGCGACGTCAACGCCTTCGTGTCCAAGGTGATGGTTTTCGATAAACTCTGAAGATAGCTCTGGCTTGAGCGGCGACGCATATCGCAGGTTTCGATTCTAGGAGTCCGAAGCATCGACGGGATCACCGTGCGAAGCTACTTGACGAGTTCAACGGCCGCGCAATGCCACGGTGGGAGCAAGCGCGAAGGCGCTGGCTATGCCGAGAAACGTGCGGCGAGTGGTGGGGGCCGTCATGATATGTCCTCAGCGTATGGTCCACGGGTTAGGTGGTGTACTAAAACGTGCCCGCCGACGCCGACCCCCATACGTTGCCGTTTTTGGGCAACTCTCAGTCAAGGTAATCTGCTTGACCGCGCGTCAACATAAAATGCTCGTGGTGATAGGCGAAGGGTCTCCCCGATCTTCTTTTTACAGCGCGAGAGTCCGGTTGTGGCCCATGGCAGAAGCCTCGAAACCGCCTGCCGGTACGGCCGCTTTCTGAGGTTATCCGGCCATACTGCCCCGCGGTGACCGTGATCATCGTGCTACCTCGGGCAAAGCCGTGGCCGCAAGCGGCTCCTCAGTGACGCAAGGCAGAGCTGCCGTCGGCGCTGCGGTGCCTACCACGGACGCTTTCCTTCCAATCGAGACGAAACCAGGACTTGCCACTTTCTCCCGAGGTCTCTTGCCGCCAGCGGATGGTGAGATGCCCATTCGGCTGCCTAAGTGCGCCGTACTTGACCGCATTGGTTACGAGCTCGTGCAAGACCATCGCAAGTGTCTGGACTGTGGCGGAGCGCAGAGGAATGTCTTTCGGTCCGTCGAGCGTGACCGGCCACCATCTCCCACAGGAATGGACTGCGCAGACAGCTCGGTTTCGATCAGTTCGTCGAAGGTGACCCGGCCGCCTTCTTTGTCACGAAAGAGGAGCCCTTGCACGCGGCCTAGAACATCAAGGCGGTCGTGATAGCTGACTTTGAAATCGTCGAATGTGTTGCTCGTTCTCAGTGTGTTGTCGGCTATCGTGCCCACGACGCTAATGAGGTTCCGCGTGCGGTGCTGGAGTTCTGCAACCACAAACGCGAGACGCTCTTCCCTCTCGCGCAACGCCACCTCGTGCTGTTCCAACTTATCGTGAAGCTCTCGACAGCGTTCGATGGCAAAGCGCATCCCGGCAATAAGGATCACGATGGAAAATGTCACCAGGATAAATAGCAAGGTGGTAAGCACATCAGGCAGGTTTTCAATGTAGAAAGAGAAGCGCGGCGTCAGCATGAAAAACGCAACCGCGCCGACGCTGAGCACGAGACAAAAAAGGCCAGCACCCAACCCACTGACCAGCGTTGTAATTATGACTGCAGGAAAGAACGTGACGTAATGAACGCCCACAACATACGGATCGATGGCGAGCCGCAACGCCATGGCAACCCCAGCAGACGCAAAAGCAAAGGCGTAGGCTCCGACAGTTCCCGGCCGCAGCGCGGGGACATCAATGTAGATTAGCGGTGGCCTTTGCATTTCGTCGGCCTCTTGAGAATAATTTCTAACCAAAGCACCTGGCGGGCTGCTTGGTTGCGCAATGTGAGTTTTTTCAGAAAGGAAGCTTCGTGCTATCCTGTAATTTCTGCGCCGTGTTTGGAAAATCAAACGTCGATCACGGACAGAGCGGGGGTTAGGCGCCGTCTTTGAAACGTTGCCGGTGGCGCCGCTGGCGGCTCGCCTTATGACCTCTACTGGGTCCGTCGGTTCGATGTTCTAATGAGCCCGTACATTGGGGAGCGGTACCCGAGCGTTCTTACAGCTCTTGGACTTCGTGCCAGGTGTAGCGTCGGATGAATTGCTCGCACATGCCGATACCCTAGCTTTCCCTAAGAGCGTCCTGCCCCGCGTCCGTGATCCGTACCTTCGTGACCTCGATCAGCTTTCCGCCGGCACGGACCATCTCGTACACAATCGTCACAAGCCCGCGGTTGACCAGCCGACAACCAAGCTCGCGCCGAAGCCGTGGCGCTCAACAACGATTGCGTGGCGCCGTTGAGGCCCGCGGTCGCTAGCATCGCCAACGCCAGCCGTTGCTCGGCACTGAGGATTGATCCCGTCATTTCGTAGGACCAGAGATCACATGTGAGGCCCCGGCCCTTCGGGACTTCAGATCGCGGAGCAAGGGCCGGGGCAGCGTGAGGCTCGTTGGCAAAAGCCCTACGCTGGAATCCAACACCGGCCACGCGGCACTGTTCCAGCGGGCGGCAAGCTGCCGGCGGCCGGATCGTCGACCGCCCGTTCGCTACTTACCGGGAGTCATTGGTTTTAGTCTGGGCTGTTTGATAGTGGCTTGGCCACGAGCTCCACCAGGAGGTCCGCACAGTTGCACGGTTTGCTGCCCCCAATTCTGAGTGTCCACGGTCAACATCTCACACACCTGCTTTGGCATTGCTACCGTGATCTTTTTTTGTTGGGCGGATGCACTCATCGTTGTTGCGACCGAGACAATCGCTACCGCGGCCAATCCGACGATCATTTTGCCTATCATGGTGCTCGTTCCAGTGTCAGGACACGCACCCCAGCCTTTGAATACGAAACTCAACAGCTCCAATGCGGTTGCCCGCGTGCGGCAGTACCGCGCAGTGCTCAAGGCCATACTGCCAGGTGAACGGGCAGGGCGCGATCTTCGCAACACCGCGCGACTGCGGACCATGAGCACCCAGACGCCGGGATGATCCGGCATAGAAATTGCGCTGAAAAGTGCTACGACGCCCTCGTTGGGGCGTTCCTCCCCCACTTAGCCCGCCAACGAACGTTGGCTCTCTCACAGTTCTGGCAGCATGGCCTCGAGCACCGCCCGACCGCGGGCCGTAAGGAAAAGTCGTCCTTGGGCGTCGCGTACGAAAAGACCCTTCACAATCATGCCGGTCACCACCTTGCCCATAGGCTGAGCGGCCGATCAGTCTCGCCAAAAATCCTTAAACCAGTTCGGGGCCAGGGCCGTATAGACAGCGGCGCTCGCGATGGACCGGTACCCTGAGCCACTTCCTCCCTCATCGCTCCTGTGGTCTACGTCTTGGCCCCGCGGATGTAATGCTCCAACTGCTCGATCACGAATTCCCTGTCGCTGATGATGCTCTTGACCAGATCACCGATCGAGACAATGCCGAGAAGCTCACCATCATTGATCACCGGCAGATGGCGCACGCGCTTGGCGCTCATGATCGCCATGCATTCCTCGATCGATTTGTCGGGCTCAACGCACACAACGTTGTGTTGCATGATTTCTCTGACTAGCGTCTGCGGCGATGCGCGACCCTTCAAAAACACATTGCGGGCGTAGTCCCGCTCGGTGACGATGCCGACAATCTTGCTGCCATCGAGCACCACCAACGCGCCGACGTTCTTGTCGGCCATCATCTTGATCGCGTCGTACACCGTGTCGTCAGGATGGACGAACCATACCTGAGGACCCTTCTGATCGAGGATGTGACGAACTGTTGTCATGACGGCACTGGGGCAGAGAGGCGAGGCTTTCGCTAACCTCACGCCAGAATCCAACGCTGCCCGCTGTAGTGCGTTCCTCGGCGCCGGTCACCATCCGGTGACCTCCCGTTCACCCCCGCCAGAAATCTTTGAACCGGTTCGGCGCCAGGGCCGTATAGACCGCTGTGCTTGATTGAGGAGTGACCGGATGCTCTGTCAATCTTCAAGCGCCTTTCGGCCATCGTCCGTGATGCGGATCCGCTCAACCGTAATCATCAGGCCCCCGGGCACCCGCTTAGTCTCGGTCACCGGGGTTGCGAGCCCGGCCAGTATAAGGCAGGTGACTGTGTCGGATGAAAAGCCGTACGCTAGGACGAGCACTTCCTCCTTAAGTCCGCGCGGAGCGCCAGCAAGTATTTTGAGGGCTCGGCGCTGTTCGCGATTGGGAGGAGATTTTCCAGCGGTCGCCGCCATTCGCGGCCCCTCGATGTCGGCGCGCGACGGCGTCGAGTTGGCCAACTCTTACTGACGGTTGGCAGTCCAGCTTCCGAAGCAGGCGCTCGGCGACCCCACGCCATGCCAGGCCCGCTTTCTACGGAATAAGTCGGCCAATCGCGCATCGAGGTTCAAACGTTTGCTTGATTTAGTCGAGCCGCCTGCGCAGCGTTTTCGCGGACCCAGGGGTCACGGCGCTTGGCTTTCATCTGGTCAGCTTTTTTCGGCTAACCTAGTCTAGAGGCTTCCAGCGCCCGATAGATGCTCCCCCGGGCAATGCGGAGCGCCTTGGCGATGGCCTTGGGATCTCATTTCGCGCACCATGGCCACGTACATCGAAGCTGGCCGGCCCTTGCAGTGTAGACGCATGTGACGGCTTTTGAGAATGCCGCAAAGAAGACGATGATCGGTGGTAATCTGACCTAAGGCGATCAACCAGAACTAAGCCGAGCTTCGAACACGAAGAGGCGGTTCATTCAAAAGTAATCAGGAGGAAAGTGTCATGTTGCGTAGGCTCGCTATTGCACTGGTGGCAGCGGTTTCTCTGGGTGTGGCGGCGATTCCAACCGGCGCGATGGCCGCGCATGGCGGAGGTGGCGGAGGCGGTGGTCATGGCGGAGGCGGCGGCGGTCATTTCGGCGGCGGTGCCCCTGGCGGCGGACACAGCTTCAGCGGAGGTCCCGGCTTTTCCGCGCGCGGAATGCCTGGCGGCAATGCATTTGTGAACCGTGGCGTTGCCGGCCAGCCGTTTGTGAGTCGTGGCGTTACTGGCAATCCGTTGGTGGGCCGTAGCGTCCCGGGCGCTACCCCGTTTGTCGGCCGTAATGTTGCGGGCGCGGCCCCCTCTGTGGGGCACCGCGTCAGCAGCGATCACCGTTTCGCCTGGATCGGTCACCACCGTGTTCATGGGCGGCACCTCCATGGCTTCATCCCGGGAATTGGGTACGCCTACTACTGGTACTATGACGACTGTTACGTACTGACGGATGATTACGGATGGATCAACATTTGCGGCTACCAATACTGATCTGCTGACCGATGGCGCTGGCGACTTCCTGCCGGGCGTGCTGTTGGGCTGCTTGGGCATGACAGGACCAGATCACGTTTGAGGCCCCGACCCCTTCGGCAACGAATGCGCGATGAGAGCCGGGGCCGCGTGAAGCTCGTTGGCCAACCTCACGCCGAAATCCAACGCCGGCCACAGCGGCGCGTTCCTTGACCTCCTGATCGGCAGCGCCGTCGTTTCTAGCGCTGACCGGCACAGTGGCATAGGATGGGACTTCGACAATCCAATCGAACTTGGGGGAGACCACGATGCGCTTGCCTGTCCTGATTCTACTGTTTATCGCCGCCGCGTTGCTCGGCGAAAGCATCGGCGCATCTGCGCAATCGGCACGTTCGTACCCGTTTTGCGCGATATATTATGGAATAGACGCCACTGGAACGCCGTCATGCTCGTTTGACACTCGTGAGCAATGCATGGAGACAATCTCAGGCATCGGCGGCTTCTGCATCGCTAACCAGTATTATCACGGCGCAGCCGTCCGGCCGCCACGCCGCGCGCACGAGATGCGCAAGCGCGCGAGCGCCCATTCGCACCAAACGTCCTTACGATAGTCACGTCGGCCGGCGCTCTTAGCCGCGGGAGCGAAGCGCAAGCCGAAGGAAGCAATCGCAGCTTAGACAGCCACTGGCCTCCAGAGGAGGACGAGAGACACAATTCGCTCATCGAACTTATGGCGCTCGACCTTCGATTGCACTCCGGCCAGCGTTCGTGATCCTCAGGCGAGCGACCTTAACCATCTGGCCATCCACCTTCACAGGCTCGCGGCGTGCAATGGCGAGGCCATCGCGGATCAACCCGGCCAACATGTCGACGTTAAACCCGTGCGCGAGCAACGTTGCCCCAGTGCAGATGCGCGATTCGGCGAGCATCTCAAGCGCACCGCGTTGGTCCTCACTGAGTGTCATAGACCCCTCACATCTCCAGCAGTATGGCCGCATTTAGCACCGCCCGGGCCAGGATGATCCTCACATCCCCGGCAGCATGGCCTTCCATGCGGACCAAACGCACCTCGTTCATGGCCACCCGGGCGGCGTGCCGCCGGGCGACTTCGGGGTCTTCGGATGCGGCGCGAAACTTTTGCAGCATCACCTGCTTGGCGGCGGCGGCGACACTCTGGCGCTGTTGGTGGTCAGGGTCTTGGAAGCTGCTCCTTTATTCTCCGGTTCATCGCGGCCGGCCGCGGAATGGTCCCGCCCATCAGGCTCGCGTCACGTTGAAGTCTCCGTTGTTACGGAGACCAGCTTCTTGTTAGCCCTATTTTCCGTTTCGGCCAGTCGAACCTGATCACGCGCCATTTTGAATGCGATAGAGTCAGTAGCCGCCTGAGCCCCCTTCCTCGTTGCCGATCTCCTCGCGGGCCCGAGTTCTTAACCCTCTGCGAGCATCGCGCTATCGGTACCAGCAGTAGCCACGCCGGCAAACGCGTTGATGTGGGTAGAGGAAGGCAGGACCGAAACAGAATCGATACCAATGATATCCGGTCTCGCCCAAGCGGTAGCAACCGGCACTGGCATCGGCGGGCAACAGACCTACAACCGACAGGGCCGCCGTGGCGACAAAGACCCTAGCAAGCCTACGCATATTTCTTCTCCTTAAGAATCGCCGAGCGGGCGTTAATGCGCGACTAAGGCCCCCTTGGTCCCCGAGATGCCAAGGTTAGCGTTCGGTCTCGCCAGCCGATAAGGCGGCATGCTGTCATCCTGTTAGGCGACCTGTCTTCCCGGGATGGTAGATGGCGCACGACTCCTTTGTCGTCCGCGCCCAAGCGCATCACGCACCTCAAGGCCTCTCGCAATCATTCCGGTCACCGTCTCGCCTGGGACGCCGGCTTTCTACCAATCGGTGCGGCTGGCGATGCAGAACAGCAGGATGCGCTCGCGAATGGTGAGGTTGGATCTTGGGGTGGGCGCTTGGTCATCTGGCATAGGTTGCTGTGGCGCGACTTCCACATCCGTGATTGTCAAGCAAGGTAGCTCGCTCGCGAACGTGTGATTAGGGGCCAGGAATCACTCGCGAACGTGTGAAAGGATGGTCAGGAACAAGAACTCGTCCGACGGACTTTCTGTGTGGCGGCGGACATACAGCAAATCATCGGGCGCTGTGTTTTCCTTGGGGGGAGGTGTCCCATGTTGGATGCATGGAATCGCGCGGATCATTACCGCGACCTCGCCGAAGAGTGTCGCCGTCTCGCAGAAACTAGCTTCTCGACGCAAATGAGACACCGCTTTTGGCGGATGGCGGAGTATTACAGCACATTG
>Ga0137359_10001620_pt1 | contig 17882 bp, 10 predicted proteins | sample Mad1_40_16metaG_FD_108281 | JGI IMG/M metagenome (GOLD analysis project Ga0137359, IMG submission 108281) | Vadose zone soil microbial communities from Angelo Coast Range Reserve, California, USA - Mad1_40_16 metaG | ecosystem: Environmental > Terrestrial > Soil > Vadose zone | place: USA... | reverse complement strand
GGGAACGCTGGAACGGCGACCAGATGCGCGGCGATCCCAGCATGAATTCTTACAATCACTATGCTTACGGTGCGGTGGCAGACTGGATCTACCGCTACGCTGCGGGAATCGATACGCTGCCCGATGATCCGGGCTTCCACACGATTCTGTTGCATCCAAATTTCGACCGTCGTCTCGGCAATTTGGATTTCTCCTACGAGTCGGTGTACGGAACGATTCGCTCCGCATGGACAATCTCAGGAGACTTGGTTACATGGAGTCTGACCGTGCCTCCGAACGCCAAGGGAGAATTGCCCGTTTCAGCTGCTCAGATCGGTTCGTTCAAATTAGACCGCAAGCCCTTGGCACAATCTGGGCGAATTCACTTTTTGCGGCAGGCGGATGGGAACGCATGGTACGAAGTGCCCGCCGGAAAATACCAGTTCACGGTTACGCTTCGCTAAAATAGCCCCGGCAACGGGTGAGTATTTTGCGCCGCCGCTTTGCGCATGGCGAGCGAAAGACTCCTGCCGTGGATTTTCAAAGCGCCGCCGAGGCCAACTTCGGCATCCAAGAAAAAGAAAAACAGAGCATCCTCTCGGCGCAGTTCTCTCGTTGTTCGAAATCGCATGCGCCTGTTGTCGGACGCTAGACGTGAAGCTAGACGTGATTCGTTGATTGCGTAGGTTATGAGAAACTGCTTGACGCCAACCGCTGATTGCTCTCGATGAATTTTTTGTTCAGCGAAGGGCCATTCACTAACGACTAAGCGGAGCATAGGAACTTCCTGTTGCTCAAAACACACGGAATCCAAGATTTCATAAGAGCCGTCAAAGAGGTCCACAATGCAAAGAAACCGGCGTCCTCAAATGCATCTCAGATTATTCGTTACTGCCAGTCTCCTGGTCTTTTCGCCCGGCGTGGCGAAGTGCCAAAACGCGACCGCTGCTTCGCCCTCAAGTGAGTTGGCTTCGGAGCTGAAGTCCTTAATGGCATCGGTCAGCCAGCTCCAGTCGCAGGTGCAAACGCTCGGTTCCCAAATGACCGAAATGCGCACGGCCCAGCAGCAGGCATTGCTGGAAGCGGAACGACTTCGTGCTGAACTGAATCGGACTCGAGAGCAGTTGGCTGCGAAAACGGCGGGCACGAACCAGTCGTATGAGCCGGGTCCGGCAGAGCCTCGGTCATCCTCGTCCGCTTCGCTCCCCGCCAGCAGTCAGCAATTGCCCGAAGCTTCCTTGCAAGAACGAATTTCCAAGCTGGAAGAGGATCAGAACTTGATCAACGACAAAATCATCGAGCAGAGCCAAACTAAGATAGAGAGCGGTTCGAAGTATCGCGTGCGCCTGTCAGGACTCGTGCTTCTGAACACGGCCGTGACTCGAGGCTCCGTTGACAATCTGGACTTTCCGCAAATTGCAACCCCACCCGATACTCCCGGAACATCGGGAGCTTTCGCCGGCTCACTTCGACAATCGCAAATCGGAATTGAAGCCTTCGGGCCGGATATCGCGGGGGCACGCACTAGTGCAAATGTGAAGTTCGACTTTGCCGGAGGCTTTCCAAACACGTCAAATGGCGCGGCATTCGGCATCGTGCGTTTGCGGACGGGGACGATCCGCCTGGACTGGTCCGATACTTCTGTCGTCGCAGGTCAAGACTACCTCTTTTTCGCTCCGCTTACTCCTACAACACTCTCATCTCTCGCAATTCCAGCTCTTTCCTACACCGGCAATTTGTGGAGTTGGACCCCACAGATTCGAATCGAACATCGCGTTGCGCTCTCCGACAACTCCAAATTGTTATTTCAAGCTGGCATTCTGGATTCACTCACCGGCGATACTCCGCAACAATTTAACCGGTACCCGACCGCGGGAGAGCGCTCGGGGCAGCCGGCGTACGCAACGCACATCGCTTACATCCGGCGAGCCTTTGGAAGGGATTTGATCCTCGGAATTGGCGGTACCTATGGGCGCCAGAACTGGGGCTTCGGCAGAAATATAGATGGCTGGGCCGGGCTAACCGATGTAACCCTTCCGCTGGGAAACTTTTTTAGCTTGACCGGTGAATTTTACCGCGGACGAGCGGTAGGAGGCCTGGGCGGCGGAATTGGGCAAAGCATCTTGATTTCCGGTCCCATCAACAATGCAGCCACCTCCGTTTTTGGCCTTGATTCGATGGGAGGCTGGATGCAATTGAAATTCAAACCCAAGGTCAATTTCGAAGTAAACTTTGCTTACGGGCAGGATAATCCGTTCGCACGCGAACTGAGATCCTTTCCGGCCAGCGCATATTATTATGGTAGCCCCTTACTTTCGCGAAACCGGAGCCCGTTTGTGAATTTTATCTATCGAGTGCGCTCCGATGTGCTCTTTTCCGTGGAGTACAGGCGGCTCGAGACCTACACCTTGGATAGCAATGCGAACACCGCGAATCAGATTGGCCTCAGTCTGGGATATGCGTTTTGAAGCGGGCGGTGCGATGAGCAATGCCTGGAAGGTTTTGGGCGGGCTCGCTTTCCTGCTCGCCTGCACCGGTGGGGCGCAGGTCCGCGCGCCGGAAAAATCAGTAATTGTGAACGTTGTCGTTTCGCAGGCCGCAACCACGAATGTCTCCCAGACAGCTGCGAGCAAGATTCAGGATGCTTCCAATGTCGCGGTCTGGCTTACAGCTCTCGATCACACGGAACGCGCGGACCCGGATTCCGCAAAACCACAAAATCCACCGCAACTGGTGCAACGCAACAAGACATTCGAGCCGCACGTTCTGATCGTGCCGGTCGGAACGCTGGTTGAATTCCCCAACAAAGATCCCTTCTTCCACAATATTTTTTCGCTCTACGATGGACGGCGTTTCGATTTGGGCCTCTATGAAGCGGGCACCAAGCGTTCCGTGCGGTTCGACCGGCCCGGCGTCAGCTTTCTTTTCTGCAACATTCATGCGGAAATGAGCGCGGTTGTAATATCGGTCGATACGCCATATTTTGGACTTTCCGATCGCAGCGGGAATATCATCATTCACAACGTTCCAGACGGACGCTACCAGATGAGTGTCTGGTACGAGCGCGGCTCGCCCGAACGCCTGAAAGAGTCGACCAGGGTAGTTACGATATCGGACTCCTCGCGGAATATAGGTCCGCTTGAGGTGCTCCAGAATCCCACTTTCACGCCCACCCACAAGAACAAGTACGGACTCGATTATGTTCCGCCGCCCAATCCTGATTACGACCGGCCGTAATTTCACAAGCGAATCCATTACGCGAAGTGAATTCCCTTGCCTTCATCTCGGCCCGGAACGTAAGTGTAGGTCCCGTTTCGGTGATTTTACATTTTGTTGACAATTCGCCAACAGCGCGCCGACAAGACCTGCGCCGAAATCCCTTACCTTTCCCTTTCGGCGTAAAAAACGCTTGCTTGCTGCCGGAATGGAAAGCCCCAGTCTGCGCGGCAAGGCGGTTGTATAATAAGAAGATTGCATTTACGAGGATTTGCTCGAGCGGACATTTCTGTTTACTGTCCGCTCCAAAGGATCGCATGGATACGGTACTCGTTGTCGAAGACAGTCGGCCAATGCAACGCACGCTGCAACGCCTGTTTGAAGCCGACGGACTCGCGGTGGAGATTGCCGCGGACGGAATCGCTGGCCTCGAAAGCTTCAGAAAGCAGCCTCCCAGTGTGGTGGTGCTGGACCTGAAGCTTCCGCGCATGCCTGGTAAGGAAGTTTGCCGTGCGTTCAAAGCTCATGCGGCTTTGGTCCCGGTCGTGGTGCTAAGCGCGAACAATGAGGTAGAAGACAAAGTGCTTCTGCTGGAGCTCGGCGCGGACGATTACGTGACCAAGCCCTTCAGCCCCAAGGAGTTACTGGCACGGGTGCGGCGCGCGATGCGCCGCAGCGGCCAACTGGTTGAAGCATCCAGTTCGGTAGTTTCCGGCAGTCAGCACGAAATGTTGGTTTTCGGCGAAAACCTGATTGATTTTACCAGCATGGTCGTAACGCGCGGCGCAAAATCCCTCACTTTAACCGCGCAGGAATTCAAGCTATTGAAGTACTTCGCCAATTCTCCTTCCCGGGTCATTTCCAGGGAGGAATTGCTGAATGAGGTGTGGGGATACGAGAATTATCCAAACACCAGAACCGTGGATAACCACGTGCTCCGCCTCAGGCAAAAGCTGGAGCCGGATCCGGTAAATCCGCGCTATTTTCTTACCATGCACGGCTCCGGGTATAAATTCACGCCCGATCATTTGGAGCCCGTTTCTGGGAAATAATATCGCCTGCCGGGAGATTCATGGCGCGCCTGCGATTACGCACACAACTTTTTGTTGCCTCCCTGGTGATTATCTGCGCTTTGCTGGGATCGCTTCTCGTCGTCGTCCACTATTTAGTCCGCTCTGAAATTGCAGAAGGAGTTCGGCAAAGGGCCGACGCTTCACTGCACGCGTTCGAAAGCGTTCAACGGGAGCGTGAACTGGAACTTTCCCGGACAGCAGCCATGCTGGCTGAACTTCCGACGCTCAAGGCGGTATTGGCGACGCAGCATGCTCTGACGATTCAGGATGCGTCCGAACCCTTTTGGAAGCTCGCCGGCAGCCAGCTTTTCGCGCTTTCCAGCCCGGACGGACAGGTCTTCGGGTTTCACATGTCCGAACCCGGATGGGATGCCAATCTGGCAGAGGCGGACCTGAAGAAATCCATTGAACAGGGCGACGGCGCGGCGTGGTGGTATGGCAACGATCGACTCTATCGGGTGTTTCTGCATGCCATATTCGCAGGCAGCGGAAATAATCAACGGCAAGTCGGCATCATCGCTGTCGGCTATCAGATTGATTCGATGGTCGCGGCGCAATTGTCGCTGGCGTCGGGCAGCCAAATCGCCCTTGCCGCTGGCGATAAAATCATCGCTACCACGCTTTCTCCGGCGGAAGAGAAAGAGTTGCAGGGCCAGATGCGCCCGGATTGGGATACCGCCCCGGGCTCTCGCGAATTGCTACTTGACGCGAATTCCTACCAGGCTGCCACTGCCTTGCTGCACGAGGGCCCGCCGGCCAACGTCAAATGTTACGTGCTTATGTCCCTCCAGCCCGCCAACGCCTTCCTCGCGCGGCTGAATCGCACCATTTTGATTCTGGGTTTTTCGGCCATCGTGCTTGCTGCTCTCCTGCTCAGTTTTGTGTCCAGGACCATCACCCATCCCCTGGACAATCTGGTCGCTGGCGTCCGCGCCTTGGCCCAGGGTGACTATACATATTCCATAAATCTTCGCGGCAGTAGCGAAGTGTTGGAACTTGGCGAAGCCTTTTCCAAAATGCGTGGCGAGCTGCGCACCTCTGAACAGCGGCGTTTCGCTACTGAACGCATCGCCGCGCTCGGCAGAGCAGCCAGTTCCATATCCCACGATCTACGCCATTATCTCGCCGCCGTGGTGGCCAACGCCGAATTCCTGTACGAAGCGGAAAAGTTGCGGCTCAATCGGGACGAGATTTATTGTGAAATCAAAACCGCCTCGGAACAAATGATCGACCTGCTGGATTCGCTGCGCGAACTGTCACGAGAGGAGGGCTCCATCTCTCCGCGGTTTGCGGCGATCGATCAGACCATCCGCCGCGCCGTGGATGCTGTGCGGGCGCGCGTGGAAATGCGCAATCGCACCATCTCAATTCGTTCCTCCGGAGACATGACCGGCACATTCGATCCGCAAAAAATCGAACGCGTTTTCTTTAACCTGGTCTTGAATGCATGCGAGGCGTCGACGCAGGCACAGGGCGAAATCGAGATCGCAGTGCAGTCGTCGGCCGAACTGTTTGAGATCCGGGTAATCGATCATGGTGCGGGAGTGCCGTCTTCCGTTAACACGACATTATTTGACCCCTTCGTTAGCTTTGGGAAATCGAACGGCACTGGTCTGGGACTGGCCATCGTGAGTAAGGTGATTCATGACCACGGTGGCTCGGTAATTGTCGAAGAGACCTCGCCCTTCGGAACGACTTTCCTCGTCAGATTCCCGCGAGCAGCACGCGAATTGACTGAAGCCACGCAGACAGTAAGTTCCTAGCACTCCTAAAGAGGTTCCCGGAAACGCAGCGTTTCGTAGTTACACGAACAGCCCCGCCGTTGGCGCGCCTAGTGTGCGAGTCATGTTGAGGAATCAGCAATCGCCAGCAAAAAAGTCTAACATTGTAGTTGCCTCAGTTTTGTGCCAAGGCCTAGACTGAACTCTCTTCTTTACGTTCCGGGAAAAACCACGGGGGGCTTATGAGTCAGCGGGCCACACTGTTTCACCGTTATGCGATTGTGGCGGCAGGTCTAATTGTTTTTTTCCCCGGTCAAGCCGCGCCGGCTTCCACTGTCGTTGTTGGAGCCTGCAAAACTGGACTAACCTCCTTCTCAACGATTCAGGCAGCGGTGAATGCGGCGCCGGCTGGCTCCACGATTGATGTTTGCCCCGGCACTTATCCCGAGCAAGTTACGATTAACGCCAAAAGTTTGACCCTCATTGGAGTTCTGTCCGGAACAAATGACGCGGCTGTTTTGGTGCCACCTTCCGGCGGCTTGGCTGTAAACGCCAGCGACTTTACGGGCAAGCCAGTTGCCGCGCAAGTTTTCGTTGAGAATGCCACCGGGGTTATCATTTCTCACCTCACTGTGGACGGTAGCGGGAATGCACTGACTGGCTGCGGGACAAACATCATCGGAATCTATTACCAGAATTCATCGGGAAAAATTGTGGATGACGTCGCCCGCAATCAGATCCTGGATACCAGCGACCAGGGCTGCGCGGTCGGATTGGGAATCGACGTCGAAAGCGATTCCGGCGCTCCCGCTGTCACCGTTTCTAATAGCTCCGTGCACCATTATCAGAAAAACGGCATTACCGCGGGTGGTCCAGGCACCGGCGGGGGGCCGGTTGTGACCATCACCGGCAATACAGTTACCGGTATCGGAGCGACAGCTGCAATCGCACAAAACGGCATTCAGATCGGTTTTGGGTCCACAGGAAAAGTCACGAGCAACTATGTGACTGATGACATCTACACCGGCGGTACTTTCGGAGCTTCCGGAATTCTGATTTATGCTTCGGCTGGCGTAACCGCATCCAACAATTCCGTAGAGAGCACTCAATTCGGAATTGCCACGGCATCAGATCCAACCTACGGACCCGCCGATAACTCAACTATTGATTCGAACCATATCGGAGGCACCCAAACCTTCGATGCGATCGATCTTTGCAGCAACGGAAATACAGCAGACTCAAACAGCATCTTCGGTAGCAACGCCCAATCTGGTATTCACGTGGATGACGAGTGCCCGGGCCCGGGCGCGACGCCCAGTGGAACCAATAACACGGTAAAAAATAATACCATCAACGAACCGTGTGCCGGAATTCTGCTCGGCTCGGGCACTCCCAACACCACCAGTCCAAATACCTTTTTTAATGTTACCTTCACAACGTTCGCGGGCAATTCGTGCGCGGCTGCGGCTTCCCAACCGACCCGGCTGGCTGGATCGGCCGAAAGCCATCAATCGCTCCGGCCTTCGCCTTTCAGCCGATGACGTAAACCAATCTGTAAAACGGCAGGCGTGTCACGCTCCTTGACGCGTCGAGACTCCGATGCTACTTTGCAGTTTCCGCAGGATTTTAGCAGGGAGCGCCGTCTGAGCAGGTCTTCGAAGAAAATCCGTTCCGTCGAACTTAGCCGCCGCAAATTCCTTCAATATTGTCAGGGAGCCTCCTTGGCGTTCTTGCCCGCGGAGATTCCTTTTCGTTCCTTCATCCCTCTTTTCCCGCCCTTCCACGCTAACGAGCAATCCGGAAAGCCCGGGGAATTGCAAATCCGCCCAGAATATCGCTTGCAAAGAGGGATCGAAGCGATGCTGCGCAAACTTCCTGCGGGCTTCGACCAATTCGCCAACGAGAAGGTTCAAGATCGGATTGCTGCTATTTTTACGGAGTGGAGTTCACAGTTATTGGTTTCCTCTCAACAAACCGCCGCGCTCGGCAAAGCGATGGCAATTGAATTTCTGGGCAGCTCTCTTGGAGCCAGTCAGGCGAAGACAGTCAACGATCGATCGCCGTTTAAAGTGTGGCGAGTCACCTATCCGCAGGAGCCTGCGCTGAACAGTGAAGCCTTCCTTGCCGAATTACAGTCCTCGTTGGCCGAATTTTCAAAACTGATAACGGCGGAATTTCAGGTGATCAGTATTCGTTCTGAATCTGTGCCAGCCTCACTGGCCGGAGCGTCCGTTCCATACGTAACCGTCGTGCGCTTCGAATTGGTGGGAGCGGGCGCGGCTTGTCATCGGGAACAACGCATCGGGCACTGGGAACTACGGTGGGAGATGCATCCCTCCGGTGAAATTCGCCTGCGTCAATGGCGGGTGCTTGACGAAGAACGCGCGAGAGTTTCAGTCCCGGTTTTCCAGGACGTTACTTCATATGCATTTGCCAGCAATCGTTCGTACCCTTCAGCTCTGATTCCCGGCATAGACCACTGGCGAACCGTGCTCGACAACGCCAGCGGCATTGATATCTACGGCCATAATGGAGTCTCCGTCGCTGACATCGACGGCGATGGCCTTGACGACCTCTACATCTGCCAGCCTGCCGGACTTCCCAATCGCCTCTTTCGCAATCGCGGCGATGGCACCTTCCTAGACATCACCGACTCCGCAGGCGTAGGCGTTCTGGAGAACACCACATGCGCGTTGTTCGCGGATATCGACAACGCTGGTCGCCAGGATCTTATCGTGGTTCGAGCCAGTGGCCCGCTACTCTTCCGCAATCAAGGATCGGGAAAATTTCGCTTGCAACCTGGCGCCTTCCAATTTGCCGCCCCACCACAAGGCACCTTCACCGGCGCTGCCATTGCCGATTATGACCGCGACGGCTGGCTGGACATTTATTTCTGCCTGTACGCCTATTACCAGGGTACCGACCAATATCGCTATCCAATGCCGTACTACGACGCAGAAAATGGCCCGCGCAATTTTCTGATGCGCAACAACCGCGACGGAACGTTTCGCGACGTCACACAACAATCCGGCCTGGACAAAAACAATACCCGCTTCAGTTTCTGTTGCAGTTGGGGCGATTATCGCGATCATCTGGGGCCTGACCTCTACGTGGTCAACGATTTCGGACGGAAAAATCTCTACCGCAACAACGGCGACGGCACCTTTACCGATGTCGCGCACCAGGCTGGCGTCGAGGATGTGGGCGCAGGAATGAGTGTTTCATGGTTTGATTTCAACAATGACGGACGCGAAGACCTTTACGTTGCCGATATGTGGACCGCGGCGGGCATTCGCATCTCCGAGCAGGACAATTTTCGCAGTAACGACGATGAAACAGTGCGCGCTCTCTATCGAAAACACGCCATGGGCAATTGCCTTTTTCAGAACGTGGGAGGACGTTTTGCAGATGTCGGCGCCAAATCGGGAACGACGATGGGCCGCTGGTCCTGGTCCAGCGACACCTGGGACTTCGATCACGACGGTTTTCCGGACCTCTACATCGCCAACGGAATGGTTTCTGGCAGCATTCGGGACGACCTCAACAGCTTTTTCTGGCGCCAAGTGGTCGCCAATTCACCGAATGAGTCCAGGCCAAACCATCAGTACGAGCAAGGCTGGAATGCCATTAACGAACTCATTCGATCTGACTACAGCTGGAGCGGCTTCGAACGTAATGTCTTCTACCTTAACAATCACGACGGAAGCTTTTCCGATGTTTCAGGAGTCGTCGGACTGGATTTCCTGCAAGACAGCAGAACTTTTGCGCTCGGCGATTTTGATCGCGATGGCCGGCTGGAAGTAGTTTTAAAGAATCGCAACAGCCCGCAGTTGCTCGTCCTGAAAAATGTGTTGCCCGAATTGCCTCCCGCCGTTTCGTTTCGTCTCTCCGGAAAAAAGAGCAATCGCGACGCCGTCGGAGCCAGGATCACCGTCGAAACACCCGACGGCCGCCAAACTCGCACCCTGCGAATCGGATCCGGATTCCTCGCGCAACACACGAAAGAAATGTTTTTTGGCTTAGGATCCGCAAAATCAGTTGTTCAAGCCACCATCGATTGGCCCAGCGGGCTTTCTCAAAAACTGCAAGACTTGCCCATCAATCACCGGATTTGGGTCGAAGAAGGCTTGCCTCCATCGCGAATGGAGCCATTCGCCAAGCCCGTCGGTTTTTCGCCAACCGCATCAAGCGCGCCTGAATCCGAAACTCTCCCGCAACAGGTACAAACTTGGCTCCTGGTGCCGGTGCTCGCGCCCGATTTTTCTCTTTCGAACCTTGCCGGGCATGTGCAAACGCTTTCTGCTCATCGGGGCAAAACCGCAATCCTCCATTTTTGCTCCGCATCCTCGGCATCTATCGAAAGAGACCTGAATGATTTTGAACGGTCTTATAAAGAGTGGGCGCTCGAGGGATTGCAACTGCTGACGATTAACGTCGATAGCGCGCAAAACCCTGACCGCAGCAAACCGCAATTCCCCAAGGGAGCTTATTCGTTCTCGATGCTCAAGGCGACGCCAGACGTCATCGCCATTTACAACCTGCTCTACCGTCAATTATTTGATCGGCATCGCGACTTGAGCGTACCTCTTTCTTTCCTCATCGATCCCCGGGGAAACATCGTCAAGGTCTACCAGAACTCAGTTTCGACGCGGCAATTCGAAGCGGATTTCCGCAGCATCCCGCAGAACCGTTCGGAGCGATTGGCCAAGGCTCTTCCTTTTCGAGGTTTAGGCGACTCCTATGACTTTGCGCGAAACTATCTCTCCCTTGGTTTCGTATTTTTCGAACGCGGCTATTTCGGACAGGCAGAACCTTATTTCCAGCAAGCCCTCAAGGACGACCCGGAAAGCGCCGAAGCTCTCTATGGCCTTGGCAGCGCCTACTTGCAGCAGCAAAAGACCAGCGACGCTCGCGAATGTTTCGAGCGCGTTCTGCAACTTCATGCCAGCTATCCCGGCACATTGCCCAATGCCTGGAACAATCTTGGAATCTTGGCCGCGCGTGAAGGCAAAACCGATCTCGCCATCGAGCATTTCGAGCGCGCCCTCGAGATCGATCCCGATCATCCTGTCGCCCTAGAAAACCTCGGCAGCGCTTACCGTCAGAAAAAGGATTGGCCGCGGGCTACGCGCGCACTCGAAAAATCCCTTGCGCTCGATCCAGATGATCCGGAGGCGAATTACAGTCTGGCGATGGTCTATGCACAGACCAACGATTCAGACCGCGCCTACGAGTATTTGCAAAAAGCCTTGCTTGCCCGCCCTGATTACCCGGAAGCGCTCAACAACCTGGGAATCCTGTATCTGCGCACGCGACGTCCCGAAGAAGCCAAACAAAGTTTTGCCGACTCGATTCGGCGAGCGCCCTCGTATGACCAGGCCTATTTGAATCTGGCGCGCGTCTATTCCATCGAAGGCAATCGCGAAAAAGCAAAAGCGGTGCTGCTGCAACTTCTCAAACAAAATCCCGATCACGCCCAGGCCAAGGAAGAACTAAAGCAGTTGGAATAGCGGTTCGCAGAGGCACGAACTTCTTTGCCAACCCTTTCTGGCGGCTCAATGAACAGTTGCTGTCCCTTTTTGCGCAGCCGCGCTCATCAACTCCACAAACATCCGATAAAATTTCTCGCGATCCAGATCTAGCTGTATCTCTACCTGCCGCACGTCGGATTGTGGTTTCGACTTTTCCGACCAGGTCAAAGTATTTCCATAACTCGCCCCGCGATCGGTGTCCACTCCCATATACAAAACTTCCCTTTTGGTGATCAGCGTCGGATCAATCCAGGCGGCTGCCGCCAATTCGTCCCACATGTAATCCGAGCCCATTCCCGGCTGAAAGTAGCGTGCCACATAGTGCGCCAACGGCGTTCCGCTCTTTTCGATTTGCTGCACCATTTCTGGCGTAAGCCGCGTGTTTACGGAGATGTCTGTGGGCGTGCAAATCATTTTCTTCCATCCACCACGAAGGACACGGTCCGCCGCCTCCGGATCGAACCAGAAATTAAATTCGTGGCGCGGGCTGTTTACAAATTCAGGATTCGTGGTTTCTGGGCGCAGGCTTCCTCCCATGAACACAAGTTCCTTCGCCAGCTCAGGAAATTTCGGATCGACGGACATCGCCAGCGCCAGGTCGGTCATCGGCCCGCCCTCGTATATCGTTACTTCGTGAGGATATTTGTGGACCATGCGGATCAAGAAGTGCGCAGCGTCCTCCGCCGAGGGCTGCGTCGTGGGCTCTCCTTCCGGGAGTTTCGGAATCGCCAACGGCTCGTGCCACCAGCGCGGATCCCAGGCTCCTGCAAAAGCAACTCTCCCGTAGCGTTGCTGCCACGCGGCTGCTTCTTGATGACTTCTCACCAGTGGAAAAACCGCGCCGGACATCACCGGGATATCGGTTCGACCAATGATCTCCAAAAGGCGCAAGGCATGAGCCACTTCTTCGTCTCGCCACTGATTCCCAGTCACCACCGTGATTCCCAGGACCTCTACCTGCGGCGACTGAATCATCAACAGCAGCGTTTGCAAGTTGCTGCCTCCGGGACCGGAGCAGTCCTGATCGATAATCACTTTGCGTCTTGCCTGTGCCCATCCCGAAGGGCCGGTGAAAAATGAGAGCAGCAAGAAAAGACAAAGTATTTTCGTCTTCAAGGTGATGTGTCTCCTGGAAGAAATGTTTTGTGAAAAACGCTGTGCGGATTCTATTTTCGATTTTGCTGCCGCGTCATCAAATCTATGTACAGCTTGTAGAATTTCTCAGCATCGATGTCGAATTGCACGTTCGCCACATGTTCATACGGAGGTAATTTTGCCGATGAATTCCAGAACAGCGTCCTGCCATAACCTGCTCCGTGGTCCACGTCGATGTCCATATACAGTTTCTTCTGGCCGGTGATAATCGATGGGTCGATCATCGCTGCTCCCGCAATCTCGTCCCACATGTATCCGGTCAGCGAATATTTTCCCAGATAGCGCGTAACAGGAGTATCTACCTTGGCGATGGCGGCTTGAATCGCCGGCGTTAAACGCGTCTTCACGGAAATATCAATCGGCGTGATTGTGAGTTTCTTCCAAGGAGCACGCAATACGATCCGCGTCGCCTCCGGGTCAAACCACCAGTTAAATTCGCGCCGCGCGTCAATCGCTCCGGGGTCGATTGCGCCCTTATCCGCGTACGATCCGCCGCCCATCATCACAAATTCCTTGGCCAGGCTGGCGACCTCCGGGTCTAACTTCAACGCCAAAGCATAATTCGTCAGAGGCCCCCCGGCCCACAAAACCACTTGCCCGGGATACTGATGCACCATCTTGACGATGAACTCCGCCGCAGTTCCCGCCTGCGCCGTAATGCGCGGCTCTCCTTCACGCATCGGCGGCACATAATCCGGCGCGTGATACGGTTCCTCGTAAATCGTTGAGCGCTGCGCCTCAAATCTTTCCGTCCAACATCCCTTGTACTCCAACTTGCCGTAGAGCGCCTCCCAGCGCTCGGTCTCTTCTTTTGAATTCAGCAGCGGAAACTCCGCTCCTGGAATCACCGGCACATCGGTGCGATCGGCGATCTCCAGAAGGCGCAACACGTGTTGCGTTTCCTCTTTCACCCACTGGTCCCCGCTGACCGTGGTAATCCCAAGAACTTCAAATTTGTCCGATTGCAGAAAAACCAGAATGGCTTGCTGGTCGCTGGTACCGGGTCCCCGCGCATCCTGATCCACGATGACTTTGATTTTTTCTTGCGCCGCGGCAGGAATTCCTCCGAGCGCGATAAGGGCAAAAAACAGCAGCCTAAAACAAGACCGACCCAGCGAGATTCCGCTGGGTCGGTCAATTTTAGAGTGCACGCGATTCGTCACGAATTGGTCTAGAACGTAAACTTCAGGCCGAATTGTACAACGCGTGGGTTGTTCACTATTGAGTTCACAACGCCAAAGCCCGGTGCGCTGATGTCGTTAACCGGCAAGCCGAATTGCGCGTGGTTGAACAGGTTGAAGAACTCCGCTCTGAAGTTCAGGCCCATATTCTCCCAGGGCAGCGCGAATTGTTTGATCACGGAAAAATCCGTGTTTACAAAACCGGGCCCGTAAACCGGCAGTCGAGAAGCGTTTCCAAGGTGACCTATCGCCGGGGTAAATGCACATGGATTGAAGGTCGAACCGGAGTCGCTCAGATGGTCCGGAGCAATACCGCCTTGCGATACCGTAGACTGGCACAGCGGGTTGGGATTTGCAGCCACTATGCCTGCCTTGTATGGGTTGGCAATCTGGTCCGGCCGGTTAAAGTTATTCAAATTGCCGCCGTTACTGAAGAAAACTCCAGACTGGTTACTGCTGTCGATGAGGGGACCGGCAAACCCAGACGTGATTTTCTCAATCACCGTCAGCTGCCATCCTCCCAGGACCGAATTCGCCACATTATTCCACTGGTTGCCGAACTTTTTCCCCTTACCGAAGGGCAAGTCGTAGATGAGGCTGGCCGTGAAACTATTTCTCAAATCAATCTGCGAAGGCGCCCAATCCAGTTTGTTCCAGTCTGGTAGCGGGAAATAAGGCGCGCTCAGCAGCGACCCCAAACCATCGGATAAGCCATTGTCATAGGTGTGGGAGTACGTATATCCGATCAAGGCATATAGGCCGTACCTGGAGGATTTAGTCTCGGCTTTGACTTGCAGCGAATCGTAGGTGGTCTTTCCGAAGTCCACGAACCCTAAAATGGTGTTCGCTACGGCGAAGCCAGGTGAAAAGGGCGTCCCGTCAGCGTTGCAACCGATTACGCCTACGCTGCAATTCGATGGGCCGAAGGTGTTGAGGTTATTACCGGCCACCAGGATGTGGTTCCCGCGTGAACCCGCATACCCGATTGTGAGCACAACGTTGCCCGGGATCTGGCGCTCCAGGTTTACGTTGAACTGTTGAACTTTAGCCAGCTTGAAGTTTCTAGGCTGGAAAAAAAGCGTTCCAGTGAATGTAGCGACGTCGGGCGGGCTATTAATAATCTGAAATCCGTCGGAAATGTTGACGCCCGTGACCGCTTTTCCGCCTACAGTGTGGCAGAACGAGGTGGCAAACGGACAGCCAGGTGCACCGACTTGTTGGGCTGCTCCAAAGGCGTCGCTTTCGGCGAAAAAGGGCGGATTCTGCCATAGCCCTTGCGCGCCCATGCTCCACGCGGAATCGTGATAAATGGCATAACCAGCACGGAACACGGTCTTGTCGCTGCCGAGTAGCTTCCAAGCCAGGCCGATACGCGGCTCGAATGCCGTCCAATTCTTTTGTACCCCGGCAGACTGCGCAACGCCATTCTGACCGGCAACAAAAAGCTTGTTCACAAAAGGGTCGTAGTCGGCCATGCGACCATCAACTTCCGTGATGGGATTGGTGATATCCCAAGCCAGACCAAGATTAAGCGTTAGGTCCTTGGTGATTCTCCAATCATCCTGAACGAACGGCCGGTAAATTTTCCAGCGCCGGCCGGTCACCGGGCCGTTAAATGTCTGATCGTGTTGCGACACACCCACCAGGCCCATGAGAAAATCCGCCGTGGGATTACCAGGGATACTCACGCTTGTGGCCTTATCCGCATAGCCGCTGAAATTGCCGATAGCGCCCGGGATCCAGAATCCGTCCTGGAAGGCCTCGGTGCCAACATTCATCTGATTAGCGCGGATGTCTATACCGACCTTGATATCGTGCTTTCCGCGGATGACGTCGAGAGAATCCTTTATGCTGAAAATGTTGGTCCCACCCTGGAACGGCGTAAAGCCGCGATCGCCCAGCGACCAGTATCCGCCAGTCATCAGAGTACTGACCAGCCCGCAGCTGAACGCTCCTGGTGTGCAGGTGGTACCACCGCTGTCGCAGCCCAGGTTCGCCCCGATGATGCCCAGCTTCGCGGATTCGCAGGAACCGGTGCCCTGTGACGTTATGTAGTCGTAAATGCGGTTGTAGCCGAAGCTGAGTTGGTTGACGGTGGTGGGCGAAAAGATGTGCGTTTCCCCAATGGCGACATTGCGTGCGTGGTTTAGGATTCCCTGGTTGCTGCCAAAGGCGTTGGCTTCGGCAAACCCGGTAGAGCCTCCGGGCACGAAGGAACTGGCCTGGTCGTAACTGAAGCGGGCGAACAACGAATCCGCGCTCGACAAGTTATGGTCCACTCGTATATCGAACTTCGTTTCGTCCAGCTTGCGCACTGGCTCGCTAACGAAGTTGAATCCCGCAGTCGGGTTATTGGCATTTGGCGAGGGGTAGAGGTTCATCATGGCCTGCCCGATGGGGTTGAGCAGCCCTTGCGGAATCTTGTTACATGGGGTGCCCTGAGCCTGGCTTCCATTCGCATTCGCAGGCAAAGGGTTGCCGCTTGCATCGCATTGGAAATAGATATTCGGAAACACCGCGGGGTTCGTGGATGTTCCCACCATATTCGGATTTACGACGACCAGCCCGGACACCGGATTGGCAAAGTTGTCGGCGCTGTAATCGCCATTGCGCATTGCGTCGGTTGGGACCAGTCCCTGAAACGGAATGCCGTGGCGCTGATACTTTTGTTCGCCGTCCACAAAGAAAAATGTCTTATTCTTGTGAATCGGTCCGCCAATCGCTCCGCCGAATTGATTCAAGTTGAATTTTTCGGTCGTATTTGCGAAAAAGCTCTTCGCATCCAGGCTCGTATTACGCAAAAACTCGTACAAACTCCCGTGAAAGCCATTGGTTCCGGATTTCGTCGTAAGCAGCACCGTCGGACCCGCGCGAGTTCCGTACTCCGCGGAGTAGTTGTAAGTCAGGACCTTGAACTCCTGAATCGAGTCGATCGAAGAGAGGATGGAAATGCCTCCCGCGGTCAACTCGTTGTTATCAACGCCGTCGATCAGCCAGTCCGTGCTGTTGGGACGTGAACCACCGACCGAAAGTGAGAACGGCCCGCGAGCAGCCACCTCGCTGCTTGCAGCAGTGGTGAAAAAGCTATTGGGGTTTGTTTCCGCCGTAGTTCCGGGAGTGAGCGTCGCAAGTTGCACGAAATCGCGTCCATTCAACGGGAGCTGAGCAACTTCCTGGGACGTAATCACCTGGCCGAGAGTGGGACTGGCAGTTTCAACGGATACCGCATTGGCTACGACTTCCACAGTCGAACTAACCGAGGCCGGGGCCAGTGCAAAATCCAATTCGCGCTGTTCATCCACCTGCAGCCTTACGTCCTTGCTCTCGGCAGTCTGGAAACCTTTGAATTCCACCCGTATTGTGTAGATCGACACCGGCAGCAAAGTGATGATGTAATGGCCGGAATCATCAGTCGTGGCCTCGCGTACCGCGCCAGTACCTTGCGACGTAACCTTCACGGACGCGCCGATAATCGCCGATCCGGATTTATCCGTCACCGTCCCTTGAAAACTTCCTGTTGCCTGGCCAAACGCCACCTGCCCACAACAAAGCGCGACAACGCATACAACGACCGCAAAAATTATTCTCTTGCTCATTTTCCTCACCCCTCGTAACCACCCCAATAATCGAAATCCCCACGTCCAAGACTTGCTGAAACTAAGGTTCTGTTGGCGTCGAAGATGAAAACCAATCTTTGCGAATCCAGAAGCAAAAATCTGTCCATCGGATCAGCAATCGAACCGAATGCACAATCCGGCTCTGCCCTCGACCGATCCATGTCTTAATTTGGCTGAAAATCCAGTGTGGAGAAATTACTTCCCATTCGCCGTTGTGTCAAGACCCGGCGATTTCTCTTCCTGCTTTTATTACTACAAATTTATTGATATCTATCAACCAATAATCCTAGTTTTCAGTAGTTTTCCTGGCCCCTGGCGTAGGCCGCGTCAATAGTTCCACATATCTCCTTATAAAATTTCGCCTTGTCCAAATCGTCTTGTACTTCCACCAGGATTTCACCTGCTCCCG
>Ga0137359_10001619_pt1 | contig 17897 bp, 32 predicted proteins | sample Mad1_40_16metaG_FD_108281 | JGI IMG/M metagenome (GOLD analysis project Ga0137359, IMG submission 108281) | Vadose zone soil microbial communities from Angelo Coast Range Reserve, California, USA - Mad1_40_16 metaG | ecosystem: Environmental > Terrestrial > Soil > Vadose zone | place: USA... | reverse complement strand
GCGTGCGGTTTGTGTTCTTGAGCGACTCATCGTAGTACACTCTAGCGCTACTGGTTAATCTTGACGCTTTAGTCGCAGGTTCTATGATCGCTTGTCACGCCACCCAATGTCGAATTGCACCTCTGCTACCTCAGTGGTTTTTGTTTGGCGATTTCCTTATCTGTTCCCGTCCTCTAAAGATGAACTGATCTTATCCTTTCTAGAGTTGATATCTCTGCGGACTCGGCCAGGACTTGATAGGTGCGTCGGCTTGTTAAGGCGTAGAAGGTGCATTCAAGCCGAGGATACACTTTCGCGCTGACCAAGTCGACTGCCGGGATGTGTCAGTACCGTTTCAACGTGCGTGTTCTCGGCTACTTCATCGCCCTCGACATGCGCTCATGGGTGATTTGCCAGGGTCCAGGGCCATCGTCTACGCTTATGACGCCGTGCGGGTGATAGGTGCGTTGGCTTATCCTGGTTGGCTTCAGATGCATGTCCTGGTAGTGCGCATTTGTTTGAAATTTATGTCCCAGGACACAGACCCCTCGGCGCATCTATTTGGGTGGATCAATTGCGCTATTCCAATCATGACTGAACAGCTGCCAAATTTGGCGCCTTCGAGCATTCGTAGACTACCGGCTTGACGGAGGGCGAGGTGCACTCTGGCCGAGGGTGTGCGTCGTTTTCTGTCGGGCTGGTGTTTAGGCACGCTCGTTGTTCCTCCACGTACGTATTCCTGAGGGACATTATGTTCACACCTTACAGTTTTCTTTTCTTTTAGATTGAACACTGGCTCGATGGTACGATTGTGCTCATCTTGTGCAAGTTACATCTGGTACAGTGATTGGTAACACCCGTTTTTTCTGACATCCTTACAATACATCCGTGATGCTTATCGTTAAGGCAGGAGATTTCAGGTATGGTTCGAAAGCCACATACCTCAAATACTACCTCGTCAGCTATATTTCACATTCGCTCTGCTTCAATGCACGGGAGATGCGTCGGGGTGACGGCCTCGCGGGTGAAGGAGGGCACGTTGGCCGAGCGTGTGCTTTGACATCTGCGGTGTCGACGCCCAGGCGGATTCTCGTTATTCCCAAGGTGCGTGCTCCCTTCATCTCCCTGGACTGGTTTGGTTCTGAACTTTTCTGGTCCAACGCACTTTTATTCCAGACCCGTCAGGCTAGGCTGTGATACTTCGGGCTGTCACACTACGTGAGCTCGCGGGCGGGGTGGTAGGACTGGTTGTGCAGGCACTGGTTGTGCAGGCATTAAAGTACACTCTAGCCAAGAAGTTTGCTCTGGCTCCGGGCCAAAGCATCCTCAAGCATCTTGAGGTGTATACGACCAAACCCCACGGCTGACAGCTTGCTTATCCACCTAGATTCAACTATCCACCTGTTGGGTTTGGCTGTGCGATAGAGTCTCCTCTTCTCCTCGCCTCGTTCTCCTGTTGGTACGTTTGTTGCACTGATCCCTGAGCCAGACAGTCCCCCAAAGCAGGGCCCCCATTGCGTACAGGGTTTCTTGGGAAATGGGGGTGGAGGGGCTGCCCCTCGTTGCTTATGAAGACGGCGCTGCTTCCTTTCCGCACCACCTTCTGATAAACCATTCTATAGAATAAGAGCACCGCCCCCCCTTGCCAAAGGAGGATGTCCCTGATATAATGCTCTGCACGGCCCGCGTGTCAGTCAATTCGGCGCGGGCCTCCAAACACAGCCCACCAAGTCCTAAACCTTGTTCGCTCCCTTTCTTGTTAACTGGCGCTAACAGTCGCTTCTAGATACCAACAGAACCGGGGGCGGGTACAAGTTTTGGCTTAGCGGGTTTTGGCTTAGCGGGAGATGGACGCTCTCAGGCCGAGGAAGGCGCTCCCTGTGATGCCACCTAGCCTTCCGAGTTGTTTCAAGGTGTGTGCCCCTAAGCCTCCTGGTTATCACATCGCATAGGATCTCGGACGAGCCCGGGTTCGATCGGTTCATTTGCTTACATGCCCATCAGTCTGGTTTCCTCTTGTCCAACGTTAACTTGCAGCGCAAAGGTTCCTCAGACTGACACAATCTCCAACGGGTAATGCTCCTTCTGGTTATTGTCTTATCTTCTGTCCTGAAGGCGTTGGCGACCCATGTTTTGATCGACCAAACCGCTGGGGCTTGAATATACGTAAGGAATCGGCTTTGCGGGCGGCGGAGGAGTGCACCCGTGCAAAGGGGGCTCTATCGTTCGCGGGTCTAGAGAGCGCTCGAGCAGTTGTAAGGTACGTTTTCTTGCCGGATTAACCTCACACCCACTGTTGGGGGTCGTCTGAGACTTTTCGGCTGTTTGTCAGGTGACATTCACACCCTCGTCCCTCTGTTATCTTTTTCTGCTTGAATCTTTTATTGATCGCTGACTGGCTAAAGAGCATAACCCAGATCCCGATGCGATCAATGACTACTGGGGTTTTCATGAAACATTGCGATCGATTACGGCGACCTCTCGGCTTCTTCCTTCTTCCTTCAAGCTACTCTGTATGGAATTCACCTGGTCTGGACTGGGTGACGGACCGGACTTGCAGCTAAGTGGCCATTCAATTACGCCCACTCCCCACCCACTCCCCCGCCTCGGCAATGACGTTCGTAGTGCGGCGTATCGCGACTGCGACGTGCTATGGACGGCAAAGCCATCCAGAGGCCACGGGTCTTCTTACGAAGACCCGTGTGTTGGGTTGGATTTCCCTATCTCGCTTGTCTCTCCATTCGAAGCTGTGCCCCACTTTTCTTACAGACGACAGAACTCTATCAACCGGAGAAAAATGTAGGGTGCGCACCCGATCAAGACTTCCGAACGACCTGGGTCCTTCAAGGCTCTACCCCATTGGTTGGTTTGCCGGACTGGGCCCTTTCCTCTGTTGACTACTGTGGTCTCTTGATGCTTGTTTTCTTTGCGGCCTGCCTACGGGTGCTTGGCTTGTGACTGCCTTTGTGCGCTTAGCTAGTGACTGCCTACAGGCGCTTAGCTTGGGACTCTTACTTGCTTGATTACTTTGGCTTGCACCTCGGACTCGCTTGGAATTAGGCTGTCCACTGAGACACTCATTGTGACTGGACTGATTCTGAAAGAGGCCAGTCTTTACATTTTTTTGTTGTAAAGAATATTGATGGGTGCCGTTCTGACGCCGAGCGTTCACGAATCACGATAGGCCCGAAAAAGGTTTGTCATTGTGCTCATTCTGTCTTGAAGTCCTTACTGATGAGTAGCGTCCTCTCATTGGCCGTTTGCGACTGGGGGAGCAAGCCTGTGTTGAGTCCGAAAAAGTTGCGTCTTTGTACTCTTCTCGTTGTCGTAATAGCTTGCTAACGGCGACCTCTCTTACCAGCCGTTCATGACACCGGCCTGTGTTGAGCCCGAAATAAGGTCGGTCTCTGCATCATTCGTATGTCATGGGGCTACTACTGACTGGAAGCATGCTGTCGCCGACTGTTAGCGACGATAGGAGACGGCCGGTGTTAAATTCAGGAAGAGGTTCGTCTTCCTTTTCTTCCCATTTCCGCGTGCGCTCACAAACGAGTGGCGTCCTCTCTCCTATTGTCCGTGATGAAGAAGGCAGGTCACTGTTGGGTCCAAAATTTCTCACCCTGAAAATGTTACCCGTCAGCGCCCCAGAAATAAGCAACCAAGCGAGGATAACCCGGCCTGCGTTGAGTATGAACATAAAAATAACTGTTTCCATTTCTTTTCCGCTCGTCTTTTTCACCCGTCTCCTGAACTTCGAATGTCCTCAACTGGTATGGTGACAGAAAACACATCACGCTGCTTCCCCCGTTCCCCTTCAATCCTAACGCAGTCGATCGCAAGATAAGGCCGCTGCGCTGGACCTTTTTACTCATACACGCGTATGCCAACTACACGTCTGGGTCTTATCATCCACAGCCTCTGGCGTCGAGTGAGTATACCTGTCTCAGTACATGCGTAATTTTCGCCATCTAATGGACAGCCACTTATCCGCCTAAAGGCACCGCACCCCTCTCTGTATATATTTTTGCATCATGTAAAGGCGCAGAGGTGGCGAGTGATGTCCCCCCAACATCTATGTTCCACGTTGTTGGCGCAGTTTATTTCATCAATTAAGCCTTTCTCACACAAGTTGACCTACAATAATCGGCGGGCGATCCGCCGCCTCATTACAGTAATCAGGCGACCACTCATCACAACATCCACAACTACTGTACCTTCGTGCCTGGGCGTTTTCTTACTGTTCCTTGCTCCCGTCTTTGTAACTCATTAATTGTACAGAACCTTTTTCGTGGCCCCAACTGCGATAGGATTGCGTCCCCGCTACCATGTGTTGTCATTCCCACAAATTCGCACCGCTAGTACAAGGACAGTGCCTGAAGTAGGGCAATTGCTGTAAGCAGGGACAGCTTAGGTCTGCGCCACATCTGCACTTCGTTGCTTCGCTTGCCCGATTTATTTGTTTATTTGTCGCCACTGGCAACCGTTTCAGACTAGCCGTGACGATTCCCGCCGCATAGTCAGTCTGACAAATTCACAATTTTGTCTTTAATGCCTCGTGGTATTGGCCCTTTAGTTCGAATGGATTTCAAGGCCTGGCAAATGGGTTGTTTCAGCACATCGATCAATACTCTGAGGGCAAAGTAGCACACTCAGCTCGAGCTAACTTCGTTGTGGTGAGCTTACAGGTAGACAAAAAAATTGCGTTTGCACGGGTTGTCTACACTTGGTTAGCCAGCAGTCGGAGTTAACGTCAAACATCACCGCCCAGGTCAAGTCGTGTACATTGCCGTCAATTGTTCAGACCACTATGCTTATCCAAAAGCTGTAAAAGGTGCGATATACCTTACCCGCTCAAGTTGGTTGCCACGGTTTGTGTGTCAAAATGTCAGCCGTTAACCTAAACATTACAGTAACCCACGTGGACATTCATGCCCGGAAAAATCTCAAACTTTCAAAGCTGAAGTGCCTCAACAGAAATCCGAAAACCAATGTGGCTTCAGTTGTGCCCCCGTCGTAGCATCGTTAATATCCGGATCAAAGGAGGCTGCGCAACTGCGAATGTAGCGGTTAAAGAAATCGCGGCTGGGATGAGCTACGACGGTTTCGTGCTTCGCCAGGGTCAGGAAGACAATATAAGCTGGGAAGAGGCACCAGCTCCGACAAATTCGACGTCCCTGTGCTGAAACCTGAGCTTCAACTCGCACCCGAGGCTGGATGTGGTGGACGTGGTACCTGACAGGGTCCCAGAATTGCCTACTTGGCCACTCGAATTGAACGGCCAAGTCATATCCGACTGTGGAGGCCAGAAGATGCCCTCAGCCATTAGTGAAAGGAAGGAATTCAGGTTCAGAAAAAGGGGCTTGACATGAAGAAACGTATGAGGAACGAGACCGACCTACCAAGTTCCATTTCGGTGACCAAGGCTCGTGTCGTTACCTCCGTTCTCGATGCCCGCTCCGTGCTCCTGGTACCAAGCTTAAATCGAGTTTCACTTCCAGACACCGATACATGTTGGCTGAGATATCCCCTGATCGAATCGATGTGGGCCGGGGTCTGAGACGACGCCAGGCACAACATAGATTGGAATGAAGAGATTTAGCAGAACGGACGGAGTATGAAGACTCGCCAACCACGACGGCACCAACCGATCTTGAATCGATCGAACTAACAGTTATTCCTGCTGTGAGAAGGCCTCAGGGTCGCAGAGAGAGCGCAATGGTAAGTGCCACTGGGAGCGTGTCCTCGTGCTTGAATCCAAGGCATCAATTAAGTCCACTCCACGGTCTCACAATTAGGGTACAATTCAGCGCGCAAGGACAACCTAATCATGCCAGTGGTGGTCAAAGAATGCGCCTGCAAGGGGATCGCCAAGAAGTCGGCCTGAACTCACTCGGCACGACACCAACCAACCTGCCATAGAAAGTCCCATTTCGTGGGCAGTCCGACGCCGAGTGAGCAGCGGCAAAGTTCCCACCAAGGTCAAGATTCTGCTGAAGTGCTACCTTCCCCCCTTCATCCAAGACTAACTTACTACTCGGCGTCAACATCAGCAAAGCAATAATAGCCACACCTCCTGTGTTCATGAGAAAGACAAACAGATTCATGCCGTGTAAGATCCGCGTTGCTAAACGCGTCGGATCTTCCATCATGTCAAATTGCACGTTAAACAATAGATGACCCGCGTGAAACGTGCGTCGCGGGCGGTTAGGAGGTGTGATGCATGAAATTTGTAGATGCAGAATAAATGAGTCAACATGCAAGCCGGTTTTGTGACCATACAGTACGAGGAACAGGAGTACACTGGCAGTAAAGTTGATGGTACGCATCAGCCGACAGCTACTACGAGTGGGTCCAAATTCCGAGTCGGACCATAAGCGCCGTACATCAGCGTCAACAAGTTTGGGGACACAATTCAGGGTGCAGTACAGTCGACTCTCATAACCCATACCCCAACCCATACCCTCATAACCCATAATCTGTCATAACCCACACATTTGTGATTCCCGAGTTGCTATGTGGGGCTTTAAATCCTCTCCTAAATCCCATACTCTGTCATAACCCATACTCTGAGGCCTATCTCGAGGGGGTATGGGTTATGAGAGAGTCGACTGTAGTTCCTACTGAGTGCTGTAAACCTTTGACACTTGATGGTTGTTCTCCAGACCGACTAGTAACTAGCATCATAATTGCGTAGAACGCGATTCTGATATACTAATGTAACGGAAAAGTTGATTGATGAGGACATTACATGTATGCAAAGAGTAGGATATCTATCTAATGGGTGAACAGGTCGACCGTGGAGTAGTGGACGTCATGGCGCAGATGTGAGCATGGGATCCGTAAGTCGGTTGGGTTGTGAGAAAAATAGGAACGCCAGTATCCCACCTGAACAGATGACCTTGTTCATTGGGGTTGGCACTCAGGTGGCCCACTCTCGTCATCATCATCATCATCGTCTTCCCAGTCGTTTTCATCACCCTCGCCAAACTGAGACGAAAACGCCACGTCAAAGAAACCCGAATCTGCGGGAAATGACCGTGCACGCACTTCGGTTAGCGTACTCTCCTCGAACGCTACCTCATCCACAATTTCTGGCAATGGCTCAATGTCCGTCTTCTTTGGCGGTAGCAACGCAAGGAGCGCCTGTCAAACGAGATTAGATCCAGGAAAAATACGAGACGGATGCCAAATGGAAACCTTTTGGTCTACGTTGCCCATCCAATCTTCGTTAGGCATCTCAACTTTCAGGACGATGTAAAGGTTCCCGCGGACGTCCGGATTCTTGTAGGTCGGCATCCCCTCGTTGCGCAAAATGACCGTCATACCCGATGTCAAGACTCTGCCTTTGGGGCTTGCCTCTCTTACCCCTCGGCCGTCAAGGTGATTGATCAGTATACGGTCAAATCCCAAGAGTGCCTCGGAAAGAGTAATGGAAACGGTAGAAAGCAAATCGTTCCCAGAACGCTCAAATGATTCATGTCGCTGAGTTTTAAGCACAAAGATAACGTCGCCAGGTGGAAGGCCGGGCTAGAGTATGTGAATGAATCCATGCCGCATTCGCAAATAAGTAGACACAACCCCTCACCTCTTGATCTCCAGCACCCGCAAGAACAATGCGCTGCCCGTCGGGCATGCCGCGTTCAACGTGAAACTCTTGCCGAGCCTTCTCTGTGACGACTTTCTCGCCTTTGCATTTCTTGCATCTTCAAGATTCCTCAACAGAATATTCTTCGCCTCGATGCAACACTTACCGGTCCTTCTCACGTAGGATCTCGCCCGTGCCGTGGCAATCTGTACATGGCGCCCGTGTAGTCGCAATGCGGACGGTTGAGACCTGGCGTTATCACGGATTAGAAGCCGATGATATTTACGTGTACAGACAAAAAGAAACTACCTGGGAATAGACATGTTTCCAGCCTTTGCCCTCGCAGGTCACGCATTTTTTGGCCTTTGCATTGCCCTTCGCTCCAGACCTGCTTGCCTATCAATATGCGCGAAAAGGTATAATTGCTTTTGAAAACGTATTCTTACCCCTTACAGACGCCACACTCAACTTCTTTTTCCGTATTCACCTTTACTGTTTTTCCATTGTAGAGTTCTTCGAGTGTAACGTCGTATGGAATCACGGTGTCCTCTCCCTTGTTCCGTCTTCTAAACGGCCCTCTCGAATTTCCAAAGTCGAAACTAAAAGATGCCGGACCCCCACCGAAAAATTGAGCAAAAATATCGCCCATGTCTGGGCCATCTTGAGGACCACCAGGGCCAGTAAGGCCCTGCATACCATAAGAATCATACACTTCCCGAGTATTAGAGTCATTCAAGATCTCATATCTAAAGGCGACGTGAACACCAAAGAAGGTGAAAGCAGATTACGAGGCATACGCGGCTCCCAGCTCCTGAAAATTTTGAATGGCATCTGGATCATTGGGGTTCTAGAGAAAGGTCAGACAGGAGAAATTATGGATAGCACGGAGGGTGGTGTGTACCTTGTCCTGAGGTGCGATATATGGCAAAGTCCAGCAAAACATGTCATCAATCATGAAAGCGGCCATAAGGCACGGGTCAGCATACCGGGTGAAGGTTCCTAGCCTAGAGAGAGATCACTCAAACGTTCATGCGAAAGAGAGGGCGAACATAAGGACCTTCTTGCGATAAGCCTTCTTGATCTCGTCTGGGTAAGAGCCGAGGGTTAGGATACAATACACACCTCGTGCAGCGGCGCAACAAAGCATACCTCCGGTGGCAGTTGGAGGTACACCGAGTACATCGTAGAGTTCGGTTTCAATTGCCACTAGAAATTATTTCTGTTCGAACGTACGGGTGCATGGAGACGAAGGCCTTACTTTTATTCTTGAATGGACTGGGGTGGGATTTTAGGGCAACGCTGGCATCGCAGCCGATTTACTTACAAGCGCGACGCGCCTATAAACAAACATGAACAAATACCCCGAAATTGCGCGCACAAACTGACGGCCCGTAGTGCCGTGGCTCGTACACGCTGCTCACTGCCAATGCAGGTAACTCATTGCCAGTGACCCTCTGATATGATGCCATTGGAAACATACTTATCTACATTGTCTAAATGCGTCACTCACGCTTGAAGACTTGTTTTATTCTTCTGAACATTTGTTTCGTTATGATTCTGACTGACGAATGCTGACTTGCCGTCTTTACACAGGACGTTTTTCTTTATATTCTACTATCACTGAAGCATGTCATACTACACCCCTGCTATTGCCTGATATAACTAATATCCTCTATTTGTTGGTTTATGCAGCAATAAACCATGAATTTCTACTTTGATGCCGCCAGGATCATGGATCGTTTGGACGCAAAGCAAGGTTCCGTGAAAAGTCTCCTTAGTACCATTTCAGAAAAGAGTCGCAAACGAACTGCCGCGCTTGTCATTGAGACACTAAAATGTGAGGGACTGCATAGCACTGAACGCTCGCGGTCAACTGACGAATTGCCTATCATCAGACAAGCCCGCGCTTGCGGAAGTAATCGCAGCTGCGAATCTCCTGAAGGCGGAAAAAAAGATAACGTCTCACAATCTCGCTTTAGTCTTGGTGCATGGCCTCCTATTTTCTGGCGGAGTTCAGGCTGGTGATGGTCCTGTGAAACAAGCGCTACTCCGACACAAAACACGTCTCCGTAGCGAACTCCAGCGCGTCAAGATTAGGAGAGGCGCAAAGTCCGATAGCGAACTAGCGTTACAAGATGACGTACGGGCAGGTACGCACCGTCTTTTCCCATCAGCAGTTTCCGTCCTGGGTGCGGGCAAACTCTGAATAACCCTTGACCCAAGCTCGGATCCCTCGATATGTACGAATTAACTCCTTGAAATGGTCCATTGACGAAGCCATTAAGACCTTCCAAATGGGTGGGTATGCACTTGGGAACCCTCACGACGGAATGTACCTTCATTTTTGCACCTGTCCTATTGTCGTTTACCGAGATCTTCCTCTTTAACCCCCTCAGGAATGTCGCGCGGGACGCGCATGTCGAGAACCTTTTGTTGTTTCCGCCACAGACTCAGCTCATCGATACCCCCGAGTATTCCGATGGCCGACTCATTCTGCAAGATAAGGCATCGTGTTTTCCTGCAGTCATACTCTCGCCCCCAGCGTGTCCGCGGTGCGTCATCATAGATGCCACGGCAGCACCTGGGAACAAAACGTCCCACCTGAGCGCACTTATGGGTAATCAGGGCAAGGTACGATCTCCCGATTTGTTCAGCGATAATTGGGGCATGTCTTACTTATTATTTTTATTATTTTCCCGCCAGATTTTTGCGTTTGAACGTGATCGCAAGCGTTACGGCACTCTAAAATCAATGCTTCTCCGAGCCGGGTGCAGTAACGTGGAAGCCCTCAATGGGGATTTCCTCTCCACAGACTTCAAACATGAAAAATATAGCCGCGTTACCCACATGTAAGCTACTCTTTCCCCATGCGCTGACTGTTTCTGACGAGACCAGTCTTCTTGACCCGTCCTGCAGTGGGTCTGGCATTGTCAACCGACTCGACCGCCTCTTGGAATCAGGTACGCTTACTGACGTACTGTAGGCGTCTCGGGGCGCGTCGTTGATCACGTCACGCTGCTGCCAACAGAGGCTCAAAGTTCGGACGTTGCGCATACAGAGCGCCTTGCGAAGCTAGCTGCATTCCAGCTCCAGATGTTACGTCACGCATTGAAATGTCCGTATCCACACTTCCCTCACTACCCCGCCCTGGAATTCTAATGGCAACTATTTATCTGATTGCAATGGACACAGACCCGGCCGTCGAGAAGATCGTATACTCGACCTGTAGCATCTACCCCGAGGAGAACGAGCAGGTGGTGCTTGCGGCATTGGGAAGCACAGAAGCAATTGCGGGTGGGTTCAAACTAGCTTCACGCGCCGAGGTACTCCCGGCATGGCCGCGGCGAGGACAACCGGGGATCCTGAATGACACAGGTGGTTTCTAAGCACATTAGTCCTTCCGTCTTGCTGGCAAATTACTAATGATCATGAAGACACTGAAGCTGTCGTCCGATGTTCTCCGGGAGAGGATGGGACGAATGGTTTTTTCGTCTCATGCTTTGTACGTTGTAGAGACGTGCGGTTTAGTGTTAGCGAAGGTGAGGTGGTGGCTGAGGGACGTAACCTTGTCCTAGGTGCGACGTCTGCGAAAAAGAGAAAGCTACGAGCCGAGGGTGGAGATGCAACCTCGGCACCGTTAACGTTGGGCGGCCGGCGGAAAAAACGGAGATAGTGATCGAACATCCTGTAGTAGACGCACCATCGCTACAGCTGGATAAAGCGCTACGTATTTGCCAACATGTCATTTCTTATTAGTGACCCCCAGAAGAAATCTACCAAAATGGACAATAACCAAGTCGAGGCAATGTAGGTTACAATTCGAGGCACATGGAACAAGGAGTTTGTTACTGATGGAAGTCAAAATCAATCTCGAACAAGGCGGAAAAGACGACAGGTAACCGGGACATGAGTACGACTGTGAGAAAAACCGCCAGCCGGCGTGGTGAGGACTGCTTAGAGATGAACCTGGGTGTCGAAGTCGAAGTCGAGATTGAGGGTAAACCTCGTCATCTTGTTCTGTGAGAAAAGTGCTGAGAAGTCAGATGTTAGAAAACGGGCATGGGCATTCAGGAGCCGGTTTGTTGAGCGTATTGGCCTTGATAGTACTGGGCATAGTTGGAATAGTCCTGCGATTGCGAGTAACCACTGCCTGCGGCTTGGGGATAGCCACCGTACCCTGGTTGTCCGTATCCAGGAGTAGCTCCCCCACCCGGATAGCCGCCGTAGCCTGGCTGTGCTGGCTGTGGAGGTCGATAGCCTGTATTCTGCTGGGTGTTTAATGACCCTAAAGCAGACTGCCAGACTTCGGGTCGGCGCCAGGGGGGGACGTTGGAACTGTTTGTCGTGAGGTCGCTAACACCACCTCCCCATGGACCCCTACCCGAGTCAGGGCCAGGGCCTTTTCCAGTTTCACCGAGCTCTGCCATCAAACTAGCATACTCCGAATCGAATCCCCCTTTGACCATTGCTTGAGAAGGGGATCCAGGGCCCGGTCCTACGGAGTCACCCCCACCATAGGCAACCCCCTTGTTAACGGTACAGTCGCGCGCCATATGTCCAGCGCTTCCACACACACGGCAAATGATGTTAGCAGTGAAGTTACGTTGCTCCGGGCAGTCGTATTTGCGGTGGCCGATACCACCACAATTTTGGCAGATCTGATTCTCGTCGTCACGAAGCGTACCATTGAGTGCTGCTAATTCACGAAGTTGGTTACGCTTGTGGTCATTTTGACCCTCTGGTGTTGAAGCCGCCTAGAGTAAAACCCAGTGGGAGTTCTAGCGTTGGCAAATTGAAGAAAATAAAAGGCTACTCACAGTCTCGATAACTCTGTTGATCAACCTGACGCAAAGAGTGACTTTCTCCTCCGTATCAGCTAGGACGAGACAGTGCAGGTCTTCTTCGGCATCTTCAGCGAATTGATCTGGACGAGCCTTGCCTTCTTTGACGCTTCCTTTTCCTCGGATACTGATCTTTGCACCGCTCTCTTTCTCCATCTTCTTCAAGCTATTGCCACGAGGGCCCACGAGAAGACCGAAGAAGTTGATCTCAGGGAACTCTTTGACGGGAATGTATACCTTTTCCGATGGACGTTGAGAGCGCTTCTGCTGGTGGTATTCAACTGGTGGACGGAAATTTGGATCGTTTTTCATGGCACGATCAACAAGGCGAATGCGTTCGTCCTCCAGCTTCTTCCTATAACGGACCTCACGGGTATTGGTGCGCCGACCGTGGGCATCGTAAGTGGGTGGAGGAGAAGGCGATCTGGATGATGAAAGAAGTCAAGGTTGTTATCGTAAATGGAGTTCACATAGGCAAGGGCATACCTTTCGCGTTCAGGAGGAATGAAGTCATTCAATCTGAGTTTCCTATTGATTTCTTCGAGCCGAAGATGAATGGCATAGTTGTCTAGTTGCGCTTGAGAGACACCGGCCGCTGAAATAGCTGTTGGAAGTCCAGGAATATCTGCCTTTGCATCTCCCCAGCGACTACGCTTCTTGCGGGTCTCAGCTGTAAAAGGGGGTCATAAAATGTTGGGGTTAGTGTCAGTGGTTAGGGTTAGTGTGAAGCGCCAAAGATACAATATCAAACATCGGTTTCCCTCAAGAAAGCGATGCAGAGTTACGCTGTCGCCTATACGATGTGACCAAGTGAATGAGCGGTACTTGACTTACCAAGAGCGGGGCTACTGGTTGACGATAGGTAGTCCTCCTTGTTCCGAGAACTATCCTCCCGCGGGCGTGGATAGGCAGAAGGAGATGGTTGAGCTAACTGCGGCGGGGCTGATTCCTCCACGGGTGCTGGGCCGAAACGGCGACGATTTCCACCAAGGGGGACTGAAGTCGGAGATGAGTCGCAATCATTTGAAACAAACAAGAGTAGGCGCACTATCATTGGTCCCTGTAATCTGCTTGGTTGCGGGCCTCCACATGTGAGTGAAAGAACTTATAGAGTAGAGACAAGGTCAAGAAAAAGAAAAGAGTTGATTTGCGAAACCGACAAGCGCGAGTCACCGCCTTATTCAAACTCAGCTCTGCTGACAAATTTCCCGTCACTTGACTAACTTTCTTGGATGAGTCCAAGTCCAAGCTCTTCTCTTCTTCCATGGCCAGCATAGCCAGCAAGCGTACAGCACCCGAAGGTGCGGCAATATCTTTCTAGCTTATCTCGTGCTTTAAATCTAGGTAAGGCTCGCCCGAGATTCCTTCCAGCAAGCGACTTCGTCCGATCGTGGATGTCGATTTGACAGATGCGGATAACGCAGAGGAGGAGGTAGCCCTCGTACCGCGGGGCGCTACCATCAATTTTAGTGCTCTGACTCGCAAGCTCGCTGAAGAACGGCGGAAAGGTGTAGGTGACGGACAGATGCTTCCACCCCACCGACGACAACAGGACAACCTTGTTTCTCACATGTTCATGGACCAAGACTTCTCCTTTCTCCATCTAAAATCCGACCATGCTTCGCGTCCCCTATGGATTAGCCCTGAGGATGGTCATATCATCCTGGAGGCTTTCTCTCCAATTGCCGAACAGGCACAAGATTTCCTTGTAGCCATCAGTGAGCCAGTCAGCAGGTATGCTTTGGCAGATATCCCAGGAGTTGTTGAAATATGTTCCCCTCAGGCCGAGCTTTATTCATGAATACAAGCTCACGTCGTATTCCTTATACGCCGCGGTGTCGGTGGGACTACAGACTGAGGACATTATAGACGTATGTCTGTGCCATAATTTTTGTACACCTAGTCTCACTTTACCTTGCAAGGTCTTGAATCGCTTGTCCAAGGTACGCGTTTTGGGCTACCCTGAGCACCGAGTCCAACTTGGAATGGAAGGTCCCCGTGCCGGAGACAATCACCAACTTTATCCGGGAGCGCACGTTGTCATATGGGAAAGTGAAGCTTGTGTTAAAGCACAACAAGTACTACGTCGAGTCTAGCCATCCGGAGACTCTTCAACACTTGCTGAAAGATAAAACAATCCGTGACGCCAGGGTCATTTCCCAGACAGGCGAAGCCAGTAAAATGGCGACGTTCACGACTGCCAAGGCGCCTGTCAAGGGCAGTTTGATGATCCCAGGTACGAAGGACGTCGAGAGAAAACAGGAGGATACTTCCAAGTCAACTCCTGGTGCCTCGGCAGGGGCCAGTGGTTCTGATGGCGATCTTTTCACCTCGGTTGTGGGCGTAGAGAGCGGTATGTTTTTTTCTGGTTCAAACGTCCTGAAGGTACATTTACGTACGTACACACAGACGAGATCGATGAAGATGATGAGAACGTACATGCCTTCGAAATCGACGACGCCAAGATCGACGTGAGTACTTCCGTACATTATGTGCGCTTAGTTCTGAGCCTTCCACGGCCGTAGGATGTGAAGAAGCGCTGTAATGAACTTGAATATCCCATGCTAGAAGAATATGATTTTCGTAATGATACTGTGAACGCCAATCTCGATATAGATCTCAAGCCAGCCACCGTCATTCGCCCATATCAGGAGACGAGTTTGAGCAAAATGTTTGGAAATGGGTGAGGGGTTTTCTCCCGCTCTTAGTGCTTTGCCATGACAACTGAAACCTTCTTACGTGTGACCCAGACGAGCGCGCTCGGGAATCATAGTACTTCCGTGCGGTGCGGGAAAGACACTTGTTGGCATCACGGCAGCGTGCACGATCAAGAAGTCGTGCCTCGTGCTTTGCACTTCATCGTGGGTTTGCTACCTGGCCGCAGTGTGCCAGACTTGGTCAAGTCAGGCTCACGTAATCCAGGGTGTCAGTCATGCAGTGGCGACAACAATTCATGCAATGGTCCAATGTGACCGACCGTCAAATTGCGGTGTTCACTGCCGATCAGAAAGAGAAGGTGCGACACTGGTTTCTTATCTTCGCTTCGCGGGGTGATCGATCTAACCTGTTGTGCTTCACATGAAGTTCGCTGGTGAAAGCGGGGTTGTAGTTTCAACATATTCGATGGTCGCGAATACCCACAATCGATCTTACGAGTCAAAGAAGATGATGGAATTCCTTACTTCGAGAGAATGGGGGTTCATCCTTTTAGACGAGGTTCATGTGGTGCCTGCGAATATGTTCCGTCGCGTGGTGACCACCATCAAGGCGCATTCCAAGCTCGGGTTGACGGGTACAGCGCCCATCATTGCTCCCGATGCCATAGTTAGCTGATGGTTCGTTTACAGCGACACTGGTTCGAGAAGATGACAAGATAGCCGACCTGAATTACATGATCGGGCCGAAATTGTACGAGGCCAACTGGATGGACCTGGCCGCAAAGGGTCACATTGCAAATGTTCAGGTACGAGTCCCGTACTTTCCCCTCTCCTGTCATGTACTGTCCCTTATCTACGCTAACTCGGCGCCGACTAGTGTGCAGAAGTTTGGTGCCCCATGACTCCTGAATTCTATCGCGAGTACCTAAGAGAGCAGTCGCGTAAACGTGTGCTACTTTACTGCATGAACCCAAGAAAGTTTCAAGCGTGTCAATTCCTTATCAAATACCACGAGGACAGGGGGGATAAGGTGATCGTGTTTTCGGACAACGTCTACGCGCTCGAGGTGAGTGGCCTAATTGGTGAGTCACGGCATGGTGGAATCCCTGATGTCTGCCGGTGGAAACCTCAGGCATATGCCAAGAAATTGAAGAAGCCATACATCCACGGCCAGACTGGGCAAGTGGAGAGGATGCGCATTTTGCAGCATTTCCAGCACAGCCCCGAAGTGAATACGATCTTCTTGTCGAAGGTATTTGTCCTGTTGTAAATGTGGGGTCATTTGTAATTGACTGGGCCAACCAGGTCGGGGACACATCCATTGATCTCCCGGAAGCGACGTGCTTGATCCAGATCTCTTCGCACTTTGGTTCCCGCAGGCAAGAAGCACAACGGTTAGGTGCGCCCAAGAAAAGAAAAGGGCTGAGGTGATGGGAACTAACAAACGCGGGTAGGACGGATTCTACGTGCAAAACGTCGAAACGACGAAGGCTTCAATGCATTCTTTTACTCTCTGGTATCGAAGGATACGCAAGAGATGTACTACAGCACGAAGAGGCAACAATTCCTGATCGACCAGGGATACGCATTCAAAGTGATCACACAGCTGGATGGGATGGACACGATGAAAGATCTGGTGTACAAGACTCGGGAGGAGCAGATTGAGCTTGTTACGACTGTGTTGATGCAGTCGGAAAGTGCAGCGGATCTCGGAACGGATATTCGGGCGGGCGAGGGCGATCTGGCTGGGACGATTACGTCGAAGGATTTCGGGGCGCCAGCGCACAGCAAAGCGCCAAACGTGCACCGAACCATGGGATCATTGACGGCCCTGAGTGGTGCACAGCACATGTCATACGTGGAACAGAACAAGTCTGCGAACAAAAAATTGGTCAAAGAAGCTGTACCGCGCCACCGACTATTTGCGAAGCGAGATCGGGAGGTTGCCGCAGCGAAAAAGGAGGCGAGGCGTGGAGGTACCTGATGGTGAGTGTGGTATGGGGACTGGATGGTATCAGGGTCAGGTGTGTAAGGAAATAATAATAAATAATAAATTGTATAAACAAAGAGTAAAAGAAGAGAAGCTTTTGCTTAGATGATGATCGTCATCGAAAGGGAAGGAACGGACCAAAGTGGTGGGATTAGGCGTGGGCGTCTAAAATGATCGAGAACGAACCGGTGTTGCGAGGGGGGGGGAAGACAGAGGGAAAGGAAAGGAAAAAAAGAAAAAGAAAAAGAAAAAGAAAAAAAAGAAAAAAAAAAGACGGGTAAAATAAGGAAAAAGGGGTGTTGGTGGATTATAGGACGGGTCAGACTGAGATGGCGTTTGTTTGAGAGGATCGACGCGTCTAAAGGCGGCTAACGACGATTCAGTCAGTGTCAGTCTATTCAATCTTGGCGCTCGCTCGTTACGGTTGCTTACGGACGGGTACGGCGGTCCCTCTTGTATATAGCATGAAACTCAGCTCCGCTCCCTGTCCAGTTATCCCTCCGCATCCGCCTTCTTTCCCGTTCCCTCCATGTCTTCGAAAAGAGGCAGAAAACGCAATGATAACTTGCCCCCTAATCGTGCTAGAGATGTTCAGCGAGCTTTCCGCGCCCGTCGTGCCGCTCATCTTGATGTCAGTCCTCATCTCTCCCTCGTCTGGGAAGCTCCCACATTCATCTCGTATCATTCTCTTTGCTCTCATCCACAGGCCCTCGAGCAGCGCGTTACAGAATTGGAGGAAGAGAACAGTAACCTTCGCGCAGCTTTGAACCTCCCGCCTGCCAACAGACCTGCCCTCGGTAAGGGTCCCACCGGGAAGGACAAGCCGAAGCCTTCTGCGCCTTCTG
>Ga0137359_10001616_pt1 | contig 17925 bp, 16 predicted proteins | sample Mad1_40_16metaG_FD_108281 | JGI IMG/M metagenome (GOLD analysis project Ga0137359, IMG submission 108281) | Vadose zone soil microbial communities from Angelo Coast Range Reserve, California, USA - Mad1_40_16 metaG | ecosystem: Environmental > Terrestrial > Soil > Vadose zone | place: USA... | reverse complement strand
TCGCACAAACCCACACGCTTTGCTCAACGACCAAAGGCGGGCTCTCGCAGCGGCTCGACTTCACATCAACTCGCATTCAGGCTGCCAAGTACCGTCACTCCTACCTTACGGACGGATTGGGGCCTTGACCACCTTCCTTGATGTTTTTCGCTGCAGCCGTTACACTCGATTGTTTCCAAAATTTGCGCGCAAGCACAAGGCTAACCGAGTGGACACGGAGAAGCCCACGGAGAAGAATGCTGATCAATCGCGATTATGTCGGCCACATGGCCGCCGAAGTCATCAAGAAATTGGCTGAAGGGGAACTGGTCGAAGTAAAGCAAGCGGCGGCGCTGACGCAGCGCGTGCGTCAAGCCATGATGGATGAAATCACCGTAGAAGACCGCATCAGCGAAGAAGCCCGGCAAATTTTAACGCAGCATCAGGATCAGATGCGGAGCACCGGTGTTTCCTACCAGGAAATGTTCAAGAAGGTGAAGTCGCAACTGGCGCGCGACCGCAAACTTGTTCTGCGCTGACAAATTTGCAAACTCGTTCTGCGTTGCCAAATTTATGTAGTGAGTTTACGTGATTCGGAAAGGCCCGGAAATTTAGAGCATGAGGATCAGCAGGGAAAAGATTGTGCGGTTGTCACATTCGATCATGGATGTGCTGGTAGCCAGCGACGACGTGGAATTTATCGAGGACCGCGACACCATCCGACAGAAAATTGTGACGCTGCTGACGGATTCGTTGCGCGAAGAAGAAAAAGCCGACGCTGAAGTGCGCAAGAAAATTACTTCGCAGAAAAAAGAAATACTGGAAGGCAGCGAAGAGTGGGACGTGCTGTACAGAAAATATTATACGGAAGAAATGCGGCGTATGGGCGTGCAGACGGCGCCGGACGAACATCGCAGATCGTAATGTCTTTACAGAGAGGTTTACAGGGTGAAACGCGGTTTTAGGAGATAGAAATAACGAAAGCATAAAAAGAAAAGCCAAATTCAAAAATTGAAGGGCGGAAAAAGCGGCCAAGTTTGGGCCGCGTTTTTTTGCGTCGGGATTTCCGGAAACAGAACCGGTCTGAATTACCGCCGCTACGAAAAGCCGCTGTTACATAGCCCTACGGGGTGGTGTCGGTGCGGCGCTTCAGGGTTGGACGATCGTCGTCGGAGCTGGGGTCGGCCGTGGGCGACGTTTTTTGTTTGTCAGTCTGTTCGGTGCGAGTGCGCAGAGTCGGCTTGCCGGGACCGTTGTCGATCGCTTTGCGCGCGAACATTACGTTGCGCAGCCGCGTCTTCACGGAATCAAATTCGGATGACGTCACGATATATTCCGGGCGCGAAGGCAGAATTTTCGCAATTTCTTTTTGCGTGTTTTCGATGCGGTCCTGGGTCGGCGGATGGGTGGCAAAGGCTTTTCCAATGGTGCCGGGGCGGCGCTTTTCATCCGCCTGAATGCGCTCAAAGAAAGTCACGTAGGAGTTGGGGTCGTACCCGGCCTTGTACATATATTGCAGGCCGAGGAAATCGGCTTCGCGTTCGTTGTCCCGCGAAAACTTCAGGAAAGTCATGGGAATCAGGAAGTTCATTCCCTGGTAGATTCCGTAGCCCGCCCAGCCATAGGGAAGCATGATCATTGCGGGAATCGAAGCAATTTGGATCAGGTCCCCTTTGGTAGCCTGCTTGGTTCCGTGGCGAGCTGCGACGTGGGCAATTTCGTGGGCCATTACTCCGGCCAATTCAGACTCTTCCTGCGCGCGCAGAATCAGGCCGCTATTGACGTAGAAAAAGCCGCCGGGCAGCGCGAAGGCGTTGACTTCATCGGAGTCGATCACCTTGATGGTGAAGGGAACCTTCGCATCGGAGTTGCGAACCAGATTTTGGCCAACGCGATTGACGTATTCGGTGACGACAGGATCATCGATTAGCTTCGAGGAGCGTTCCACTTCCTGGGCGAGTTGCTTGCCGAGACCGATTTCGCGTTCGATAGAATAGAAGTTAATGCCTTTGCCGACGCCGCGGTTGCCGACAGCTTCGACATCCTGTTTGGAATTCTTGGGCTTAACGGTGTCCGGCGAAGTGATGGGCGTATCGGAACCGGGATCGCCTTTCTTCTTGGCTTCTGGAGGCGGAGGAGCGGGCTGCGGAGGAGGAGGCAGTGGGGTGGGCGCCGCGTTCGGGTCCTGGGGAGTTGATTGCGGTGCTGACGTTTGCGTCGAGGGTGTTGATTGGCCTGAAGAGTCCTGCGATTGCGCATGGGTGGCGCCGGAAAAAAGTAGCGCGGCAAGAAGCGCGCCTAAAAGTTTTGGAGAAGTGGGTTGCATGATTTTGCCTCCCGAGAACCAGAGTAGTCTTTTCAACTGACGGTTTGCAAGTACAAACCCTGAAACCCGGCTCGACTGGATCGGTCTCTCTGCGCCATATGATGATAGGTCCGCGGATAAGGTTTCTCGCAGCCGACGAAGCAACCGGCAATGTGACGAATTAGAGACATAATGACGGTCTGCAGGCGACCCGTGAGCGTGAACTGGTGACTCGTGACTTGGTGCAGAAGGCTGGCCCGAGGCAAATCGGCCGAAACCCCGACCGATGGGCCGGGATCCGGGGCGCGGAAATGATCGGCCCAGGGCCTTTTTTTCTCGTTTTGGAGGTGGCGGGGGTGTCCTTACAAAGAATGTGGAAGTGGCAGAAAAGAATGGCGATAGCGTCTCATTCTTTTGCAAAGAATGAGAATTCAGTGCGTTTCAGTGCAAGAGTGTGACGTTTCGACGGTGAAAGTGTCTGGGAGGGAAGACGAATTCTCGGCAATTGGGTCCGGTGCGGGGATGGGGATGGGGCAGGAGGAAGCGCTCGCAGTTGAGAATTGAGGGTTGAATAGCGAGTTCATGGCGGACGATTGCACAGGTATTCATAAACTCCAATAGTACTACGCGGCCAGCAGTCCGAACCGATTTTAAAAAAGGCCGTTCTGGCACGTTTATTTGTCGAGTGGAAATTGGTTCACCGTTTGCACGAACCTCGGATTCTTCGTAAAAAGGAAGGTGCGCGCTGCGCTCAAATACCACAAACTTGGATGCGGTATGCTCCTACAGAAGCTAGTGTTTATATGGTGACCGTCCCTTAATGACTGGGACATGGAGGGAGCTCGAAAAAGATCAGGGTTTTACCATAGAAGATACAGAGAGCACAGAAAAGGGAAGTGGGAAGGTCACCCTTCAGATCGTCGACCTACGGTCATTTTCGGGAATTAATTAAAGGTTGCGGAGGAGATAGCGGACAGTTTTGGTGTTGTTGTGAATGGCGGCGCGGCCCACTTCAGAGAAGTCGAGGCTGGCGTGGAAGGCATCGGAGACGGGGTTGGGTGGGTCGAGATTGACTTCGCAAGCAACGCGGGTGTGGCCCGCGGATTTGGCGCGTTGGAAAAGATCGGTGTAGAGGGCGCGAGCGTAACCTTTGCCGCGGGCGGCGGGGGAAGTGACTACGCGATCGATGTAGACGAAATTGGCGTCGGCAGTCTTTTCGCTGTTGGCCTTTTCCTGGCGAGCTTTTTCGAAGAAGGCGCGGAACCAGAGAAAATTGACGTGCTGGTAGCGCGAGGATTGATCGAAGGCGATGAGGAGAGCGTCGGAATCGTTGATGGTGGCGGAGAAAAAGGATTCGCGGATTAGTAGATCGAGTTCGGTGAGGGTGAGGGGAGATAGTTCGATGGCGTGATCGTTGTTGAGCGCGAGGAGAGAGTTGGTGGAGGAGTGGAGTAGTTGAATTTGTGGGGGAGTCATGAGGTGTCGTAGAACATTATACGGCTGATAGGGAACGCATGAGCGGAGCGGAAATCGAACGCCGGGAACGCAGAGTTCACGGAGAAAGCGGGGGTACATATAGGATCGAACAGAAGACGCGCCCCGGCGAACCAGGCGTGGGGTAGCTGCGGGAGTTGATCAAACCGCGGGAACGAGCGGAAAAAGCTAAAAACAAATTTAACAGAGATTCCCCGCTAAGCGGACTCCACTCGGAATGACGGCAGGATGGTGGCGCTGGGCCAACACGCAGAAAACAGGGGGGTTAGGCCTACCACTTTCCAGTCGGGTTTCTACCGGCGCTACCTTATAGGAGGGTTGGGGTTTAACGAGTAGGCTTGGGGCACGTGCTTATTGCACGGGCCCAGAACTTTCATTCAATTCACAGCGCCCGCATCCGACAGGGTCAGCTCAGCAAAAAATGGACGGGCGAAAGGACGGAAAATGCGCTTCGTGAATGCAATTCGATTATTAGCGATTTTGGCTATGCTATTTGGGGGATTGGCGCTCTCGGTAGCGGCCGAGGCTCAAGTGGCAGTGGAGTTTTCGGTGGGATTCGCTCCTCCGGAGTTGCCGGTCTACGAGCAGCCGATTTGTCCGGGAGAAGGATACATCTGGACGCCTGGATATTGGGCGTGGGATGACGACGATCAGGATTATTACTGGGTTCCGGGGACGTGGGTATTGGCGCCGGAAGTGGGATATTTGTGGACGCCGGGCTATTGGGGTTGGGGCGGCGAGGCATACGTTTTCCATGTGGGTTACTGGGGGCCGGTGGTGGGATTCTATGGCGGAATTGATTACGGCTGGGGCTACACCGGACGCGGATATTACGGTGGACGGTGGGATCGCGGACATTTCTACTACAACCGTGAAGTGAATCGCGTTGACGAGCGGCAAATTCGCAATGTGTACAAAGAGCGCGTGGAGAACCACGTCAATGTGACGCGGGTAAGCTACAACGGCGGCAACGGCGGAGTGAACGTGCGTCCGACGCCACAGGAAGAAACGGCGGCGCGTGAACGGCACATTGCGCCAGTAGGGGCTCAGAATCAGCATATACAGGCGGCGCGCGGCAATCGTGAATTGCGAGCGTCGGCGAATCATGGCAAGCCGCCGATCGCGGCTACGGCAAGACCGGCGACGTTTAGCGGAGGCGGAGTTGTCGCTGCGCGCGCGGGTGGCAATTACCATCCGCCAGCGAACCGTGGCGGAGGCGGGGCGAATCGGCCTGCGAATGAGAACAATCGGGTCGCCGCGAACAATAACCGGCCCGAAAACAATGGCGCTGGAAATAACAGCCCTAACCGGCCGCCAAACGCCGGCAATCGTGGCGGTATAAACAGCAATCGGACGGAAAGCAACACCCGCCGGGCGGAAACAAATAACCGGACAACTTACAACCACTCGAACGAGGTGCCGAAGCACAGCGCGCCACCGGCCGAGGCGAACGCGAATCAGAAATACCAGCAACAGCAAGAAAGGCTGGCTCAGAAGCAGAACCAGGAACACCAAAAACTGCAACAACAACAGGAAAAAGAACATCAACGGGCGCAGCAGAGCGCCGATGCCGCGCGACAACAGCAGCTGGAACAGCGTCATCAGCAGCAGACGCAGCAGATGGAGCAGAAACATCAACAGCAAGCGCAGAAAATGGAACAGCGTCAACAACCAAGACAGCAGGCGCCTCCACGTCAAAATGAAGAGAAGAGGCCGCCGCACTAGGAGCGGTGGTTTCACTTCGAAACGTGAAGTGCGGGGATGTACCGTGGCCGGGCGATCGTCCGGCCACTTTTTTTGCTGCGCGCGTTGAAGAACGAGGCGCGAAGGCTTGGCTCAAGGCAAGCAGACAGGCTTGACGCAGCGCGTACTTTCCTTGACGATGATTAGGGTCGTGGACGGTGAGGAAAGATTATGCGGCGAGTCATTTTAAGCGCGGCGCTGGTGTGGGGCTTGGGCGTGACGGCGTGCGTCTTGCGGCAGGACAAAGCTGCCGCGACGGCGCAGAGCGAGACCGCGGCGCCAGCGCCAGCAATCAAGAAGTTGACGATTGAAGTGAGCGGCGGAGAAAAAAACGTCGCGGTAGAGAACGCCAGCGTTTATTTGAAGTATGTGGAAGAAAAAAAACTTCGCAAGGACCGAAAATATGCGTTGAACGTGAAGACCAACCGGGATGGAGCGGCGCACATTCCTGATCCGCCGCTGGGAAAAGTATTGATTCAGGTGGTGGCGGGGGGTTGGAAAACGTTCGGACAATATTATGATCTCAACGACAGCGGGTCAGTGATCAAAATCCATCTGGATCGTCCGACAAAGTGGTATTGAGAATCGGCGGCGGAAAAAATTTGATGGAGTGCACTGGAATAGTGCAAACCGCATCAGCCTATTGGAATACAGGAAGTTAGGTAGAGAGAGTGCGGGTTTTTGCACAGAGTTATCCACACTTCTGTTCAAAACTTTTACCGAAGAGAAATATTTTTTGCGAAGTTCGGCAGACATTGTGCTTGCAGGAAAAAATTACGCCCCGCTGAAAAGTCAGAACTTAGCATCGCGATGAAAAGGATTTTTCGGAATGGATGAGACGTTCGAAGGACGATTTGCGCAGGCGCAATTGTTGTGGGGAAACATCGCGGCGCGTCCGATGCGAGCATTCCTGAACATTCTGGCGATTACCATTCAAGTTTTTTTGGTGCTGATGATTGTCGGCCTGACGACCGGTGTGGTTTCTGAATGGGGCAAGCGGGTGGAAGGCGTCGGAGCGGATATTCTGGTGCAACCGCCGAACTCCTCGATGTTTTTAGCGTTTTCGCGCGCGGTGTTGCCGGAGTCGTTAGCGGATAAGGTGGCGAAGCTACCTGGCGTCGATGAAGTGGCTCCGACGCTGACGTTGATGGACCAGAAAAATTTTGTGTTGGTCTATGGGATTGACTACAAACGTTTTAATGCGCTGAGCAGAGGATTCTTGTTCCGGTCTGGAAGGCCGTTCGAGGCGCCGAACGAAGCCATTGCCGACGATATCGTGGCGCAGTCAAAACATTTGAAGGTAGGCGACACGGTGACGCTGCTGAATCACGAATTTACGATTTGCGGCATTGTGGCGCATGGAAAGGGCGCTCGTTATTTTATTCCGCTGAAGACGGCACAAGATATGACTGGAGCGGACCAGCGAGTTTCGATGCTGTATGTAAGGAGCAAAGGCGACATTGAAGCGACGCGCGAGCAAATACTGAGTGTGGCGCCGGGTGAGGGAGTGAAATCCGTGGCCGAGTACACGACGCTGATGAATTCCTCGAAATTACCGGAGTTGAAGCCGTTCATTCGAACGATGGTGGGACTGGGGATGGTGATCAGCTTTTTGGTGGTGCTCTTGAACATGCACACCATGGTGTTGGAGCGAACGCGCGAGATCGGCATTTTGAAAGCGCTGGGAAGTTCGCGGCTGGATATCGTGAAACTGTTGCTGGGAGAAACGCTGGTGCTGGCGTTGCTCGGCGGAATTAGCGGCATAGCGTTCACGTTTCTGGTGGAAACAGTTTTGAAAGAGACTACGCCGACGCTGCAGATTTTGATTACGCCGGGATGGCTGGGCGGTGCGTTGTTGCTGGCGCTGGCTGGAGCGGCGGCGGGAGCAGCGTATCCGGCGGTGCGTGCCGCGAGCTTCGATCCGGTCGTGGCGCTGGCGTACGAGTGAACCTTGCGCGGCGAGCGTGCGAATGCCAGATGCTTCGCCGCGAAGTCTTGCACCAGGACTGAGAGAGGGAATGAATGACTGAAATTCGGATGGCGCCGGCCGGTGACAAGCACTATGAAGCGACGATTCTGGAGAGACGCGAGCTGTCCGAGGATTTATGGCTGGTGAAAGTTGATCCGGGCGGGCCATTCCAATTCAAAGCCGGGCAATATGCGACACTGGGTTTCGATTTCGCAGGCAAACGAATTGAGCGCGCTTATTCGATCGTGTCGTCGCCGTACGAAGAGGGGCTGGAGTTTTTCGTTGAATTGGTGCCGCAGGGCGAGCTTACCCCGCACCTGTACAAATTGCATCCGGGCGATAAGCTGTATTGCCGTAAAATTGCCAAAGGGCGTTTCACGCTGGATTTGCGGAGCGGAAGGATCAATCACGTTTTGCTTTCGACAGTGACCGGGCTTGCGCCATTCGTAAGTTACGCGCGCACGCTGTATCGAGATTGGAAATCCGGCAATTCGGCAATGCCGGGCAATCACAAACTTTATTGCTTGCAGGGGGGGAGCCGTTCTTGGGAGTTCGGCTATCGCGATGAGATGGAAAAATATGCGGCGGAAGTGCCGTGGCTGAAATACGTGACTACCGTCAGCCGTCCGTGGGAGGATCCGGAGTGGCGCGGCGAAACCGGACGAGTGGACGATCTCATCCGCAAGTATACCGACTTGTGGGGACTGAAACCGGACGAGACGACGGCATATCTTTGCGGTCATCCGAGCATGGTGGAAAACGGCCGGGGTATTTTGCAGCGCGCGGGATGGCAGAAGACTGCCATGTTCGAAGAGGTTTACTTTCAGCCGGCCAAACAAGATTGAAGAAAGAATCAAAGTAAGCGTCCGAAGCTTGTCGATTTATCAGAACTGGTGTTTATCCGGCGGGAATTCTGTGGTCAAAATGGCGTCGGCTAACGGGGAGGGCATTTTCCGATTGCGATTTGTCAGCGCTGATCGGCGTCGGATCGGTGGGAACTTGAGCCTTATGGTCCACTGCGTTTTTTCCTTGCTGCAAGCAAGCCAGGGTATTGTCGAAAAAATGCATTGAATCCTTCAGCGTAAGTATCGCTGACGGCTTAGATGGAATTTCGTCGCCGGGCTTAATCACCGAGCCTTTAAATCCTTGCCTGATACCCACATAACGATTCCCCACAAACCCTCAGTCATCAACGAAGCTCTCCGAATCACTCCGAATTGCGTCTCGGTCGCTCTTTTCCACCCGCAAGACCAACCCAATTCGTCGGTCAGGGCTAGCCGATTCTCCCGCAAGTTTAATTGCACTCGCTGAACCGACTCGAATACCATCAAGTCGGACTGGGGCCTGCACAGCCAAGCCGGATGCGTCTGGGACGCAGACACTCAGTTGGTATTTCGGAACGAAAAGACCGGATGATCAGAGACGGTAAAACGCAAAAAAGCAAAGCTCCGCCGGAATAAAACTCCGCCGATTCTCAGTGCCCTATATGGAATGGGAATTGTCTTCTGCCCTAGGTATATCGTTATCCGTCCTTAGTACATGAGGGACAGGAAGAATCGCATGCCAAAAGAGTGAGCGCGAATCCCACGCTCTTTGTTGGGCTTATGAAATTTTGCTTAAACGCCGGGGGCGTCGGCGGCTAGTTGGTTGGCGACGTCGTTGACGGTGGAGAGTGGGACAGCGATGTGGACGTTTTCTTCAGAGTTTACGACGTCGATCTGGATTTTGGAGCCGACGGTAGCGACTCGAACGTGGTCGTTGCCGTCCTGTACATCGACGAAGGTGGTGTTCGGGTAGCGGCGAAGCTCCGAGGTAACAATTTTCAGTAGGGGCAGACATTCGGATGCTTCCCCTGGCATCTCGCGGAAGTGGCGTTTGGGCACGAAATGCATGGCCATAGGTACGGCGGCGGCGGGAACCCAGAAATGAACGTGCGAGCCGCCGTCGCGGTGTTCGTCGACATCCACTTTGATCACGCCTTCACGGAAGGTGTAAACACCGGCGACTACGATCGTACTGGCGAGGGCAAGGGCGCATTTGGCAACGATGATCATGAGTTTATCTCCGTGTTCCTTAGTCTGAAATGTTCTTGGAATCGAGCCAGATGCGGACGGTGTTGTCGTCGCTCTTGACGGAGACGAGTTCGGTATCGCCGTGGGCGGAAAGGGCGCGGAGGGCGGCGACGAGGTCGAGTTCGTCTTTGCCGGCGGAGAAAAGGGCATCGACCACTTTCATAGGGATTTTGACTTCAACGCGGGATTTTTCTGAGGGCTTGCCGTTCTTCGTGGAATTGGCCGTCTTTTCTGTGACGTGAACGAACAGATAGCCGCCCTGTTTGGCCACGCGAACGTCTGAATCGTTGGATTGCACGGTGACGAATTCGCCGTCTTTGGCGGTACGAACGGCGTCGAGAATCGCCTTGAGGTCGACGCCATTCATGTCGCTGTCGTTAAACCTGACTTTGCCGTTGTGCAAGCGGTCTTTATTGATGGCGGGCAAGACTTTTTCAGCCATGTCGAGGGGCACATTGACGCGGACAGTCTCATTCTTGGATTCGGTGCTGACCACGCGAACGTGCAGCCAGCGGTCGGAAGTGCCTGAAGAGTCGGAGGTTACAGTAACCGATTGGGAGTATAGTGCGACTGGCGCGAGCAGCACTGCGGCGGCAAGAGCGACCGAAGCGCGGCGGGAAATTCGTTGCGAAAGCAGGCTCATGTGAAGATTCCTCCTCGACGACGGCTTACGCGGCGGACCAGAGTGTAGCCAGATTCGCTGCGCCTGGTACAGATACGCGGGACCTTGGAAGAAAGTTCCATGAAGGAACGTAGAAAGCCGCAAGTGATGGGGTAGGGGACCGAGCGTTTTCGGACGGGGTCTGGCGCGCACGAAGAGACCAGTTTCGCGGGCTAGAGAAGAGTTTTGTCAGTTTGCACACCCGCCAGCCACAATCCGGCGACCCGCGCGGTTATGCAAGCCACTATTTATATTTATACTCGAACGAGTGTGGCTCCGGGGCGGAGATGCCCAGTTCGCTAGCAAGCTGAGGCTGGGTCGCCTGGGGGCTGGTCTATTTGGGGAAAGCAAGTGCCTCAATTGTTCGGTAACCCTTGGGTGAGAGAGCACTCCTATATAGCGAGCAAACCTGTTTGCGTGCGTGGCGGGAAACAGTGAAGAGCGGCGAAGCGACAGCAGCGGCGGATCGAGACGAAGCAGGATTGATCGCGCGAATCCTGGCTGGAGAGAAAGAGCTGTTTCACGAACTGATCCGGCCATATGAGCGAATGGTGTATGTGACGGTGTTCGCGATCGTGCGGAATGAGACGGACGCGGAGGACAGTGCGCAGGATGCCATGGTGAATGCTTATCGGCACCTGGGAACGTTTCGCGGCGAGTCGAAATTCAGTACCTGGTTGGCGACGATCGCGATGAATGAAGGCCGGCAGAAGCTGCGCAAACTGAAGCGAGCGAAGGAAGATTCGCTGGACCAGCCGGTGCAGGGCGAGGAACAAGAAGTTACGCCGGCGCCACTGACGGATTGGCGCGAAATTCCGCTGGAGGCGCTGGAGCGGAAGGAGTTGCGGGAAGCGCTGCGAACTGCGGTGGCAGAGTTGCCGGGAATCTATCGGCAGATCTTTACGTTTCGCGACCTGGATGGAATGAATGTGGCGGAGACGGCAGCGGCATTGGGAATCAACGAAAACATGGTGAAGGTCAGGTTGCACCGCGCGCGGATGATGCTGCAGAAACGGCTGGTGCCGTTTCTAAAGACGACGGCGCCGGCGCGAAAAGGATTCTGGGGGAGGATGCCATGGAGCTGAACTGCAAGCACGTGTGGGCACACATCTCCGATTATATTGACGATAGCGTTGCGCCGGAACTGCGTACGGATATCGAGCGGCATCTGGAGCATTGCGAAATTTGTTCGGCAATTCTGGATTCGACGCGGAATATTCTGGTGCTGACTGCAGATGACCGGACGTTTGAGTTGCCGGTCGGATTCAGCAAGAGATTGCATGAGCGGCTAGCGCGGGAGCTGGCGGCGGGGTGAAAAACCGGAACGGGTACAAGAGTATAGAGCACAAAGCGCAAGTGAGGGCAGGTTGGCCGCTTGGATTACGGTACTCGGTGGATCATGGGATGAGTGATCCACTCGGCGGCTAGGAGGACTAACGAGAGGATTGAGACGGCGATTTGCAGACGCTCGGAATTTTTTTGCTTTGTGGTGACAGGTTTTTGACGCCATTGCGATGCGGGTTTGCTGCGCAGGCTGCGGATTTTCCAAATCACAAATAAATTGATGAGCGAGCCGAAGAGCGCGAAGAGCATCATCGGGATGCGGATGGCGTCCTGGTGAAAACCTTTGGCGGGGGCGTGGATGCCCGCTGCGGCCGCGAGAGCGCTGAGGCCGAGGGCTACGCGTACGCCGCTGATCGCGATGACCGCGGTGCAGGCGCTTTGTAGGATGGCGAAGACGATTCCGGACCAACCTAAGACTTTCAGGCGCGACGACAGGGTCGCGGCGGACGCCGAGTCCCGTGGCGCGTCGTGGGGAGTTGCTTCCGTGGTTGAGTTTTCTAGCACAGCAATTGAGTTTAGCGAAGGATGAAAATTGCGTCCAATTGGAAGAAAGAGCGGGATCCCGTACCGACTAGACCGGCTTGTACGCTCGGTTTATTCGACGTCAAGCCTTTGGGTGGACTCAGGACGACAAGTCAGGAACTGGTTGGGATGAGAACGGGACGCAAGACGACAAGTCGGGCTACTCGATGCACTGAGGATGACGGCGTTGTTGGGATCAGGATTTTTTTGGAGATTTTGCAGGCGGGGGAGCGACAAATTTGATGCGCCAGGGGAGTTTGCCTGAGTCCACGGTGCAGATGCCTACCTGGTTGGATTCGGAAGTGCCGAGCTGGCCGATCCAGGCTACGCGGAAGCGGGCTTTGCCGTGCCAGCGGCGTTTGACTTCGATGACTTGTCCAGGCGAAGTGAGGTACGCCACATTGTCGAGGCGGGCGCCGTCTTCGCTGATGTCCATGGTGTAGGAACTTTGCGAGAAAGGATTGCCGTTACGATCCTTGCCGCGAACAACGACACGCAAAGTTTGTGGGGCGCGCGAGCTGCGACGCGTTTTTCGCCAGAAGTTTATTGCGGGTTTGGCGAAAGCGAGGCCCACATCGAAGCCACCATTGTAATGAGAATCCTTGAAAACGACGCGGACTTCCAGTTCATCTTTCGTAAATTTGTTTACGATGAAGAGGTTTTCGCCGATTTCGACTGGTGTGACAAGCCTGACCAGTGCGCCGCTGGCATTGAACATGAGCGTGGTGGTGTTCTCATGGAACGTGCCGAAAGATTTGCTCCAGCCATAGACGATGACGGGAACGCGGAAGGCCTTGCGCTCGCTGGAACGTCTAGCTTTCGTTGTTTTGCCGGGCGCAAACAGGGGATAACCTTTCTGCGGCGCTGAAGTCGAGGATTGTTTTTCGACGCCTTCAAGAGGAAACTCCCGTTGCGCGCCATGAGTTGGACATTCAAAACCGCAGGGTGAAGCGAGCAGTTGCTCGAGGGATTCCACGCGGCTTTGCAGGGTGACCCAATCGTCGTGATCGCCGTAGGGACAGCGGACGTGGACGGAAAAAGTTTTGGCGGCGCCGGAGGAGAACATGAAAATTCCTAAAATATATGTTACGCGCGCCGCCCGGCGGAGATAGGGGGAGAGATGGGAGTGGTTGCGGGAGAGTAATGAGGCGGTGCGGTGGGGGCAAGGGCCACGAAGAGGTAGACGTGGCAGGGCAGACTTAAGCAAAGCGGCCGCTGGGCTGCCGCACTCCAAAGGCGCCCGCCTCAGAAGGCGGCCGCTACAAAGGCAAAGCAGGTACCTGCTACGAGACTACTTAGCGGGGGTCCACTTTAGGTAGACGACGGCTAGTGGGGGGAGGGTCAGGCACAGGGAGAAGGGGCGGCCTTGGCGGGGATCGATGGCTGCGTTTTGGCCACCGTTGTTGCCTACGTTGGAGCCGCCGTAGTGCACGGCGTCGGTGTTGAGGATTTCTTTGTAGAAGCCGGCGCGAGGGACGCCGACGATGTAGCCTTCGCGGACGACAGGAGTGGCGTTCATCACTGTTACGATGAGGTCGTCTTCGGTTTTGCCTTTGCGAAGGAATGACAGGACGCTGTTGTCGCCGTCGTTGCAGTCGATCCATTCGAAGCCTTGCCAGTGGAAGTCGACTTCGTGCAGGGCGGGTTCGGTGGCGAAAACGTGATTGAGGTCGGTGACTAGTTTTTGGATGCCACGGTGGGAATCCCACTGTAATAAATGCCAATCGAGGCTGCGCTCTTCGCTCCATTCTTCGCGCTGGCCGAATTCCTGGCCCATGAAGAGAAGCTTCTTGCCGGGGTGCGCGTACTGATAGGCGTAGAGCAGGCGGAGATTGGCAAACTGCTGCCAAAGATCGCCGGGCATTTTATGGAGCAATGAATTTTTGCCGTGGACGACTTCATCGTGCGAAAAGGGAAGCACAAAATTTTCGCTGAAGGCGTACACCAGAGAAAAGGTGATTTTGTTGTGCTCGTATTTGCGATAGATGGGATTGGAGGAAAAATATTTCAAGGTGTCGTTCATCCAGCCCATGTTCCATTTGAGGCTGAAGCCGAGGCCGCCGAGGTAAGTAGGACGGGACACGCTGGGCCAGGCGGTGGATTCTTCGGCAATGGTGAGGATACCTGGGAAGCGTTCGTAGGCGACAGTGTTCATGGTCTTGAAAAAATCGACGGCTTCCAGATTTTCGCGGCCGCCGTAGCGGTTGGGAACCCACTCGCCCTCTTTGCGCGAGTAATCGAGATAGAGCATAGAAGCGACGGCGTCCACGCGCAGGCCGTCGATATGATATTTGTCGAGCCAGAAAAGCGCATTGGAGATGAGGTAGTTGCGGACTTCATTGCGGCCGTAGTTGTAGACGAGCGTGCCCCAATCGGGATGAGCGCCCTGACGCGGGTCCGCGTGTTCAAAGAGATGGGTGCCGTCGAACTGCGAGAGGCCGTGAGTGTCGCGCGGGAAATGCGCGGGAGTCCAATCGAGAAAGACGCCGATGCCTTCCTGGTGGCAGCGATCGATGAAGTACATGAAATCGGCGGGTGAGCCGAAGCGGCTGGTGGCGGCGTAGTAGCCGAGGGTTTGGTAGCCCCAGGAGCCGTCGAAGGGATGCTCCATGATGGGGAGGAGTTCGATGTGCGTGTAACCCAGTTGCTTGACATAGGGAATTAAATGCTCGGCGAGTTCGCGGTAGGTGAGCCAGCGATTGTGGTCCTCTGGGACGCGGCGCCAGGAGCCGAGGTGAACTTCGTAAACGGAGATGGCAGATTCCAGCCAGTTTTTTTGTTGGCGGTGGGCGATCCAGTCGGAATCGGCCCACTGATGAGAGTTTAGATTGGCTACAACCGAACCGGTGTTGGGGCGAAGTTCGGCTTGGAAAGCGTAGGGATCGGCTTTGAGCGGGAGAAGTTTTCCGTGCGGGCCGAGGATTTCGTATTTGTAGACGACGCCTTCGCCGACTTCCGGGAGGAAAAGTTCCCAGATGCCCGAGGAGCCGCGCGGGCGCATGGGATGGACCCGGCCGTCCCAGTGATTCATGTCACCGACGATGCTGACGCGACGGGCCGCGGGCGCCCAGACAGCGAAATGGGTTCCGGGGACTCCTGCGACGGTGTGGAGATGGGCGCCGAGCTTTTCATAGGTGTCGAAATGGCGGCCTTCGCCGATGAGGTGGAGATCGAAATCGGTGAGAAAGTATGGAAAAGCGTAGGGGTCGAAAATTTCAAAGGGCTCGCCGGAGTGGGTGCGACCCTGAATTTTGTAGCTGCCGGGTTCGGGCGCGGTGGGTTGATTGGAAGGCCAGACGGCTTCAAAGAGGCCCTCGGGACGGAGCTTTACGGCATCGGCAATTTTTGCCGGAGAGATGGTGGGATTTTTGAAAACGATGCTGGCTTCGGCGACCCAGGGAAGGAAAAAACGGATGGCCCAGCCGGAGGAGACTGGATGCGGGCCGAGGATGCCGAAGGGGTCGGCGTTTGTTCCGGCGAGAAGAGAGTTCGCGCGCGCGTCGAGATCCGAGAGCGGTTGCGATTTCGATTGCGAAGCGGGCGGAACGAGCGGCTTGGCGTTTTCTGGAGGCAAGAGTGGATTCTCCGTCAAGGGGCCGAGGTAACGCAAGTTCGAGTATAAGAGTACAAGAGGTATAAAGGCTTATGAGTTTTGCGGTGCGCGGGCATTTAATGCAAGCATTTTGGCGCGAACTTTGTCATATAGTGCGATGAACGTTTTTTGCTACAACGCTGAAGGCCAGCCGATCTGCTGAAATCAAAATTTAGGAGACATGAATGCGACGCAACCGCGTAATGCTGCGAAGGACCGCGCTGAAAACACTGGTATTGCTGTACCTGATGGGGCTGGCCGCGAGCCCGGTGGGCGCGCAGGATCGCGGGCAGGCGCGGTCGATGGTGCTTTCCAAGAATGGAATTGTGGCGGCGGAGTCTCCGCTGGCGGCACAAGCAGGGGTGCGCATTTTGGAGAGCGGCGGAAATGCAGTGGATGCGGCAATAGCCACCAACGCGATGATGGGAGTGGTTGAGCCGATGATGAATGGCATCGGCGGAGATTTATTCGCGATTGTGTACGACGCTAAGGCAAACCAGTTGTATGGACTGAACGCCAGCGGGTGGGCGCCGAAGGGCCTGACGATTGAATTCTTGCAGCAGCAAGGGCTGCGAGAGATGCCGCAGGCGGGAATCAACAGCGTTACGGTGCCGGGAATGGTGGATGGCTGGCAAAAACTGTCGGATAAATTCGGGCGGAAGAAACTGGCGGAGGATTTGAGCGCGGCGATTGCTATGGCGCGGAACGGATTTCCGGTGCCGGAAATGGATGTGGCGTATTGGGGCGCTGCGGTTGATCTGCTGCGTTCGAATGAGGCTGTGAGCAAATTATATTTGCCGGGCGACCGCCCGCCAAAGGTGGGCGAGATTTTTAGGAATGAGGATCTGGCGTGGTCGCTGCGGCAGATAGCCGAGCACGGAAGGGATGCGTACTACAAAGGGGAGATTGCGCGGAAAATATTGGCGGCGGAGAAGATGCACGGCGGCACGATGGTGGAAGAGGATTTGAGCAAATATTCGGCGGAATGGGTTGAGCCGATCTCGACGACCTATCGAGATTGGACTGTTTATGAATTGCCTCCGAACGGGCAAGGGCTGGCGGCGCTGGAGATGTTGAATATTCTAGAAACGACTCCGATCGGACAAAAGGGATATGAGTTTGGATCGGCGAAGGCGCTGCATTTGATGATTGAGGCCAAGAAATTGGCGTATGCGGATTTGAAGAAATATATCGGCGATCCGCGCGGGCAGAAATTGCCGGTGGATAAATCGCTTTCGAAGGAATGGGCAGCAGCGCGCGCGAAACTGATTGATGAGCAGCACGCCAATTGTGATGTAAACGGCGGGGAGATGACGGTCGGAAATGACACGACTTATCTGACGGTGGTGGATCGCGACGGGAACATGGTTTCGCTGATTCAGAGCAATTATGACCAGTTTGGATCGGGGATAGTGGCGCCAGGAACGGGGTTTGTACTGCACAACCGGGGCGGATTGTTCACTTTGGATAAAAGTTCACCGAACGCGCTGGCTGGGCGGAAGCGTCCGCTACACACAATTATTCCGGCATTCGCGCAGAAGGGTGATACGCGCGTGGCGTTTGGAATTATGGGCGGATGGAATCAATCGCAGGCCCACGCGCAGTTCATAGTGAATCTGGCGGACTACAAAATGAATATTCAGGCTGCGCTGGAAGCGCCGCGGTTTACGAAGATTACCTTTTCGGGATGCGATGTGAAGATGGAGAACCGGATTTCGCAGAAGACGCGGGATGAGTTGAAGGCTAAAGGACATCAGGTCGAACTGTTGGGGACGTATTCGTCGAGAGTGGGAGGCGGACAGGTGGTACTGCGGGATTTTGCGACGGGCGTAAATTACGGGGCGTCGGATCCGCGGAAGGATGGAGAGGCAATTGCCGAGCTACCTTATTGAAAATCTTGAACACTGGTGTGAACGGGGTTATCTGCATCGCCGATGGTGGTCTGGAATCCCGTTCGTTCCAGGTCGGAAAAAATCGTATCGGGGCGTCGCGATTCTCTGCGGCTTTGTTATTTTCGGGTGCGCGTGGTAAGTCATCGCGTTTGGCTCGACCCATCCCTGAAATGACGGTAAGAATTCCATTCACAACCCGGAGTCGTAGGCGGAGGCGGCGATTTCGCCTAGAGCTTGGCCGGCTACATTTTGTGCGGAGTCAGGGTCGGGTGGAAGCGAGACGTGGTTGACGTAGGCGGCGAAAGCGAGTTTGCGGCCGGATTTGGTGATGACGTAGCCCGCCAGGCCTTTT
>Ga0137359_10001613_pt1 | contig 17929 bp, 17 predicted proteins | sample Mad1_40_16metaG_FD_108281 | JGI IMG/M metagenome (GOLD analysis project Ga0137359, IMG submission 108281) | Vadose zone soil microbial communities from Angelo Coast Range Reserve, California, USA - Mad1_40_16 metaG | ecosystem: Environmental > Terrestrial > Soil > Vadose zone | place: USA... | reverse complement strand
TGGAGATGCACTTCGAGCTGTAGCGCCGACCCATGATTCCGGCGAACGCGCGAAGTGGTTGCCATGACCGATCTTTAGAGTTGAGGCAAGTAATGATTCGCACCAGGGTTGCCATTGCGGGGATCTCATCCGAGGTGGGCAAGACAAATCTGTTGTGCGAATTGTTTCAAGAGTTTCGCGGGTGGAAAGCGACCAAGATGACGCTTGGCCACTATCGCTCGTGCGGCAAGAACCCCCCACGCTTGTTGTGTCACTCATCTGCTGGGCCATGAGCCGCTGATCCGATCTAACTCCAACAGAATCAAGCTATAAGGAGCAATTATGACGATCCAACCAATTTGCAATTGTTTCCTGCTTGGTTTGCTTGTAGTGCAAACTGCACATGCGCAAACTCAAGTTCGAGCGAGTGGCTCCTCAGCTTTACAAGTGCAGGGCCCGCAAGAACCGAAGGCAGTCGACTCTTCCGGAAACGGCGAGGGTTCGACCATCGAGAAAGCTTCGACACCAGATCCTCTTCTGACTCTCCTGGTTAACAAGGGCCTGCTTACGACGGAGGAAGCTCGGAAAATACTGTCTGCCGGGGACCGTGCGAACCAGCATGATCGACTCGCAACTTTGTTAAAGGAGAAAGGGCTGATTTCCGACGCGGAGTTTGACCAGTTGCGAGCGTCCGCTTCCACTGGGACAGATGTTACCACTGGAGCAGCTGCGCCAGAGCGATCGAGCGCGGGCGTGAGTTCCGGACCTGCGCCGGCTGCTCCGCGCCAAAAACCGCAGGCACCATCGGTCATCGCTGCGGTTGCGCCAATTCGTCTCTTGTCAATAGACGTTCCACAACGCGAAGGATTGATCCCAGACCTTAAACTCGGGTCCGGAGCGAGAATCAAACCGTACGGTTATTTCAAGACCAGCGTGATTAACGACTCCTCGTCACCGCTGGGCAATGATTTCCCTTTGCCATTGTTGGCGGCCGACACAGGGCCGAGAAGCTCACCCGAGTTTCATCTGAGAGTGCGAGGGATGAGGCTGGGAACCAACTTCGAGTGGCTCGACCCGGCTCCGAATACTGTGATCACGGGTCGTCTTGAGTTCGATTTTGAAGGTGATTTCACCAGGGTAAACAATCGGAATATTTCGTCCATTCGTTCAAGTCAGGTATCGCTCCGACTTGCGTGGGGTCGGATTGATCGGCGTTTCAACGACAAGTTCACCGGCTTTGCCTTGTTTGGTCAGGATTATTCGCCATTTGTCTCGTCGACCCTGCCAAACATGATCGAGAACACGAATTTTGGCGGCATTGGCTACGGCGGAGCTTATGAGCGCATGCCGCAGGTACGTACCGGATTCAACTACAACGCCGGTGGTGAGCGCTCGTGGAAAATACAGCCAGAGTTCGCGATCGTATTTCCAGCGTTTGGCAACCTGCCAATAAACCTGGCCGACCAGTTGGGATTTGGCGAACGACAGGGCGCGGACTCAGACCGGCCCGGGCTGCAAGGCCGGTTTGTGTTGCAGTGGCAATTGGACAAATCGGACGGCGTTGCGCCGGCCCAGTTGATCGGCAGCTTCGAACACGCCCGCCGAACCGCTATCGTAACGGCAGCAAGTATTCCTGCTCCGTTCAACTCTGCCTTTCCGGAAGGCGCCGAGGTGAACAGTAGCAGCAACGGATATAGCGCGGAATTTCAACTGCCAACCAGGTTCGCAACGTTCACGGGAAAATATTACGGTGGTTCCGACCTGCGCTTCTTCTTCGCCGGCCAATTACTTTCTAATTTCAACGACACTGCCGGACTTACTTCGACGGTGAGCGTCCCCTCGATCGACGGAGCATCGACGGTAGCCTTTGGACTTTTGAATGGCGTACCCACACTCGCGCCGCAACGGCCCGTTCGCGCGAAAGGAGGATTTTTCCAATTGGGCTTGCCGCTTTCGCGTCTCGTTAATGCGGATCCAAAAGGACGTAACGCGGGCTGGACCGCATATCTTTATTACGGTTTTGACGAGGCTGTGTCGCGGGATGCGAGGCGATTTACGCCTGTTCGCGGCAGGAGCGATCTTTTTTCCGGAAACATTCAATACAAACTGAATTCGTTGGTGACGTTTGCTTTTGAGCAGGGGTACTACCGGACGCGTGCGGCTAATCGGTCCGCGACAGACTTCGGTGGGCTGCCGTTATTTCGCGGGATCCCAAGTTATACGACGCACAATGTACGTTCAGAATTCGCGACGATATTTACGTTCTAAGGTTGAGTTGAAAAGTAGCCTTTGGAGTTGGTCATCAGCATCATCAGAACCTGGTCAATTACAAGTAGGATGAGATACGATTCGAAGGATTTGCAGCCTCTAAAGCCGTGACAAAGAAGCAAGTATCTTCGGTCATGGAACATATTCGTTGATGAATCCTGCGCATCGGTTGGTGCTGAACCCGCTGGCACTTTAAAGTTCGACGGCACTCTGACAGGGGGCAAACAGCGAAAACAGAACCATATCGAATAATGTCGAGAGCTTCGCTTGCATTTGCCGCGATGTAAATCTAATGCTGCCTCATGCTCGTCCATATAATTCTTGTTTGCTACGGCGCCGTGTGATAGTGTTCGCCGCGAACAAGTCAGTGTCCTTTTAACGCCCATAGTTCTCGATTAACGCCCATAGTTCTCGAATTCGATTCGAGAATGGATATTTACTGCTTAGGAGGAAACTTTGATGAAAAGAATGATCAGGATCGCGTTAATGGCGGTGGTTGCCACCGGTGTTTCAGTCGTGTTTTACAACGCAAGCAAAGCACAGGGGAACCAACAGGGACTGGAAACAGCTGTCAACAGTTTCCTGGATGCTGTCAAAGCCAAGGATGCCACGAAGCTGAAGTCCTACTACACCCCCGACTACACGTTTACGGATCCAGACGGCAAGATGATGACCGCTGACGAGCGCCTGAAGGCAATGGCAAGTCCAGATTTCGTTCCTATCGATAGCTTCACGGGCGTAAAAGCCCGGACGTACGGCACTACAGGTGTGGTGACAGGCATGGCAACCGGGAAAAACAGCAGCGGTGCGCCTGAAAATACGCGCTTTACCCAGGTATGGACGTGGCAGAACGGGCGTTGGTCATTGGCCGCGAGCCACGTATCGAGAGTCAAATAATTAGCTGGAGCCGACTGTAAATCAGGTTTGAGCCTGGGTCCTTCGACGATCTCGTCAAGACGCTCTGCAATCTGTTTAGGTCGTTGACCGGCTGAAAAGCAATGTATTCAGGTCTTCGCTTCAAGGGATATTCAGCGGCATAATCGCTGCGAGGTACTTTCATGCCAACAGTCGCGATAGCCAAGATCTAACCTGGCTATCGCGACAACCCAAAGCAGCCATTCCAACGGCTACAGAAATTGGACCCTGACAAACTGTGCTAAACAGTTTTGAAGTGCTAATAGTCCTCAAAATACCATTCCGTCGAGCCAACCACGGAATTTCACTCCGGACGCCCCTGCTCAGCACAGCTCCCGACAAATTGAGGAGCTACTCGTCACCATTATTGCTGACCCTGTCTCCTTCCAGGATTATTAGAATACTTTCCCAACCTTTTTAGCGGCGCTTGCCGTGGCTCTTCCTGTTTTCTTAGCGCCCTTTGCGGTGGCTTTACTCGCATCTTTGAAGCCGACAGCAGTTCCCTGCGCTGTTTTTTCAGACCCTTTGGCTACCCCTTCTCCAACCTTTTCGCCGCCCTTGCCAACGTCCTTGCCTGTATCTTTCGATCCCTCGCCTACATCTCGGGAAACCCTGGCGACTTTACTTTTCTTCCTGTGCTTGTGTATCCGTTTAGTATGAGCACCTGGAGGATTGTCCGGGCTCTGAGGGGCGGTCGCCGCTTTCGTCGGCACTGAAACCGTTGCACCGACAAGCAGCATACCGATTATAAAGGTTGCTGAATATACTTTGCTTTTCATTTGATTTCTCCAATTCATTATTACTATCAGGCGCGTCGCCTGGTTTTGCGACTTATGTTCGCCAATCCGTAATACTGTCAACGACAGTTGCAGACCCTTCAGCGTGATAATTACAAAAGTCAGATTCCGCGGTCTTTCTGTTCTTTGCTCGAAAAAAGCTGTTATTGCTCTATTGCGCGATCAGACCGTGGAACTGTGATGCCGTCGATGGCACGAGCTCTCCGAGCATCGTTAGAGCCCGAGTTCGCTGAATTCAGAATACTCTTATGGCGGACGCACAAACGGCCTATGGTATTTGCGATTTGTATCAAGCTTCACTTCCCTTCCAGTCGCCTGGTGAACGACAACGCATACGATGGCGAACGGAACAGAAGAACGGGGTCATTGGTCGGCGCAATACCGTCGCCCATGACGAGAGGATCATAATTGATCTTCTCGCATCCCGCGCCCTTCTGGTCCATCGCCGACGAGATCGTCAAGGTCCCTACGTTTAGCTCCTTGCGGTTCTTAGGCCACAAGATCGTTGGATCGTCTTGCGGGTCGCCCGGCTCGCCGATGGTCAGCAGCATGTCCCAGCGCACTGGCCCCTGCCGGGTCCGCTTGATCATCGCCGGCTCGAGAAAATCTCTCGGCATGGACCTCAGCTCGGAATCCGTGAGCGACTTCTCTCCGTCCTGGGGGACGAAGCGCCACCGCACCAACGTGACTTTGTTGTCACGATTGATGAACTTGAAGGTGTGAATGCCAAAGTAGGCACTGTTGGCATAGCTCACCGGCGGATTGTTGTCGGCAAGAAACGTCGCCTGCCCTGTATTATCTGGATGGCTTGCCGCGAATGCCTTCAACGCTTCCGGGTTCGGCTTGCCCGTCGCTGGATCAGGCTTCAACGCCAACATCTTGTCGAGAAACGTTCTTGGCATAGCAGCGAAAAACATCGGCGTGTTTATCATTGTCATATGCTGCAGGCTGCCATTGGGTAGCCTGAACTCCAGCGCCATGCCCCGCGGACTTTTCTCGGTATCGGAGGCCTCAGGGTCTCCGCCGGCTAGGGAGAAGCGCGCCACGACAGGCACTGAACTTCCGGAGAACAAGGACGATCGGGAATACACTGCTGCCTCCGGCTTCCCTACGAACGAGCCCAGTGCACACATACCCTTTGTATGATTCTTACGCTGACCCGGGTCTACACCGTAGGCCCCCTCGAGGGCCGTAATCACTTCTTTGGCCGTCACGTCATCTTGCCGCGGCGTGGCCGGGGGACGCACCTGAGATACGCACACAGCCGTGCTAAGAACGAAGAATACCTGCAGATTGATAATTGCCATCAGGGCTTTTCTCACGACCGTCATCTCCTTCTCAATTAAACAACTCCTAAACAACTCCCCATTTGTTCCAATCGAAAAAGTTGGCGTATCCAGCCTTGACCGTAACCGAAGTGGGCTGGCAACAAGTACTCATTCTCTTCTACGGTTGATTTTGCGCTGGGGCGAAAGTCCCAGTCTTTCGGTCTTTTGCTGAATTCATCAATCCGTTGCTGAAACGTGGGAACTCGCACTTTGACAGCAGCGGTGCTGAAACCCGCAAAACTCAGTTCATCTGAGCAACTAAATGCAAGAAGGATGGTTCCGACTCCTTTATTTTTCCGGCATGGTAGAAAGCTGGCACAGAGGGAGTGAGGTACGCGAAATATGAGCGGGTGGCTCGAAGATCTGCGAAATCGCTGCCAAGCTCAACAATAATCCTTTTGGTGAGTTTGCCAGAACGTTACAAAAGTACGGAGAAGACGTCCGTGACGCTGATGAGATTCAGCCGGGGCTGTGACGAGCGCCTTCGGCAAAAACTCGTTAATCAATTTGCAGGTCGAACCGGAAGACTGCACACCGGATGCCCTGCGCCAAACATTGGATCTGTAAGGATAAATACCTTGATGAAATAGGCTCCCGGTTTGGACAAGAGAAAATCTGAATCCGGGTTGTGAGTTTTTCAACGTAATAAGCCTATTGATACATCGATCATACCGTCACTTTAGTTACGAAAAGGAGAATACTATGCAAAAAGCTAAACGCGGTTTAGATAAGACCGGCATCCGCGGCACCGAACTTCTGGACGATAGCAGGCGCAACAAAGGGACTGCTTTTTCACAGCAGGAGCGGGAAGCGTATGGGCTGGTTGGGTTGCTGCCGCACGCAGTGGAAAGCCTCGACCGGCAGGTCGAGCGTATTATGGGACACCTCGAGGCGAAGCCAACCGATCTTGAACGTTATATCTATCTCGTCGGACTATCGGACCGGAACGAGACCTTGTTTTACCGCGCAGTGATGTCCGACCCGGCGCGATTCATCCCGATCCTCTATGACCCGACGGTGGCCGAAGCCTGCCTGACCTTCGGCCACGTCTACCGCCGTGCACGCGGCATGTACATCACGCGCGAGATGAAGAGCCACATGGCCGAAGTCCTTCGCAACTGGACGGAGCGAGACGTGCGCTTCATCTGCGTCTCGACAGGTGGACGCATCCTTGGTCTCGGCGACATCGGCGCCAACGGCATGGGCATTCCGATCGGAAAGCTGCAGCTTTATACGGCGTGCGCTGCCGTCCCGCCGACCGGTCTGTTGCCGGTGTTATTTGATATTGGCACCACGAACGACGCGCTCCGTGCCGATCCACTTTATCTGGGCCTGCGTGAGGAGCCGCCTTCCGAGCAGGAACTGGATGACCTTGTCGAAGAATTCGTTCAGGCGGTACAGCAGGTTTTTCCTGGCTGTTGCATCCATTTCGAGGATTGGAAGGGCACTGACGCGATCCGTCTGCTCAACCGTTACACCGACAAGATCCTGTGCTACAACGACGACATTCAGGGCACAGCCAGCGTCGCACTTGCAGGGCTAACGACGGCACTTCAGATGATCGACGGCCAGTTGACCGACCAACGTATACTTTTCCTTGGCGCAGGATCGGCAGGAATCGGCATTGCCAACCTGATTGCCGCCGCCATGCAAATAAAGGGATTGTCGCAACAGGACGCGCGTAGTCGCATTTCCATGTTCGACATCGATGGGCTCCTCGAGTCGACCCGCAGTAACCTTTCGGATGCCCAAAAGGTGTATGCGCATAAGGCACAACCTTCCAAGGACCTTGTCAAGACCATCGAGACACTGAAGCCAACGGTCCTGATTGGAGTCAGTACGAAGGGCGGCGCGTTCAACAAGAGGGTGGTCGAGGCAATGAGTAAGCTGAACGAGCGACCTATCATTTTCGCGCTCTCCAACCCGACTGACAAGGTGGAGTGCACGGCCGAACAGGCCTATACATGGTCAAAGGGCAAGGCACTCTATGCGGCAGGTGTCCAATTCCCCGAAGTCACGGTCAACGGAAAGACCTATCACCCCGGGCAAGCAAACAACTTCTACATCTTCCCGGCAATCGGGCTCGCCACGTATGTGGCTCGGCCGCGGCGATTGACCGACGAGTGTTTCATTGTTGCCGCACAGGCGAGCGCGGATCAGGTAAGCCCGGAAATGCGTTCCAGGGGCATGTTGTTTCCGAGTCAGTCCGAGATTCTGGAAATGGAGACGACCACCGCAACCCGAGTCGCCGAGTTCATGTTCGACAAGGGTCTGGCGACGGTAGAGCGGCCCGCGAATATACGCGCCTGGATCGAGAGTCAAGCTTACAAACCGCAGTACTAGGGGCCTTAAATCAGATTGGAGAGGTCAAGGAGGGAAACATGACGGATTTTCGCATTGAAAACGATAGTCTGGGGCAAGTTCGCGTGCCGGCCAGCCACCTTTGGGGAGCGCAAACGCAGCGCTCCCTGGAACATTTCAGCATCGGCCACGATCTCTTTCCAGACGAGCTTGTGACCAGCTATGCAACGCTTAAAAAGGGAGCCGCCCTGGTGAACCATCGCGACGGACGGCTAAACGACCAACAGAAGGAACTGATCGTCCAGGTGTGTGATGAAATTCTATCAGGTGGTCTTCGCGACGAATTCCCCCTGCACATTTGGATGACGGGCAGTGGTACTCAGTTCAACATGAACGTCAACGAGGTTATCTCCAACCGTTGTTGCCAATTAGCGGGCACGCCGCTGGCAAGCAAAAAACCTGTTCATCCGAACGACCACGTCAACATGTCGCAGTCGTCGAACGATTCATTCCCTTCGGCGATGTGTATTGCCGCGGCCCAGGGGGCGAAGGGGCTATTGCCGGCCGTGCAAGAACTACACGATGCGATTGCCAAAAAAGCTCAAGCATGGAAGGACGTTATCAAGATTGGGCGGACTCACATGCAGGATGCCACGCCCTTGACGTTGGGTCAGGAGTTCTCAGGGTACGCCGGAGTGCTTGCCGACAACCTGAACCGACTAGAGGAAAGTTTGCAAGGTGTCTATCGATTGGCATTGGGCGGTACAGCAGTGGGTACAGGCATCAACTCCGCCCCTGGATTTGATGTGGCCGTGGCGCAGGAGATAGCCAACCTTACCGGCATGCCGTTTGTCACTGCTCCAAACAAATTTACGGTCCAGGGTTCCCATGACGCGCTGGTCCATTTGAGCGGAGCTCTCAAAACACTTGCCGCCTCCCTCTACAAAATCGCGAACGACATCCGATTATTAAGCTGCGGCCCGCGTTGCGGCTTCGCCGAACTCAAAATCCCGGAAAACGAGCCCGGCTCGTCCATCATGCCCGGCAAGGTCAACCCCACACAGTGTGAGGCTCTCGCAATGCTGTCGGTTCAAGTTATGGCCAACGATATGGCGGTGACCTTCGGCGGCGGCGGGGGATACCTGGAGATGAACGTATATAAACCATTGATCATCTTCAATTTGATGAAGTCCATTCGGCTGTTGCACGACGGTTGCCATAACTTCCGAGTCTTCCTGGTTGAGGGGACCGAGCCTAACTCCAAACAGATCGACTACTTCCTGAAACGCTCGCTCATGCTGGTGACTGCACTGAGCCCCGTCATCGGATATGACAAGTCCTCCCAGGTTGCGCACTATGCGCTCGACAACGATTTGACTCTGAGAGACGCTGCACTAAAGCTCGGATTTGTCAGCGCGGAAGAGTTTGATCGAATCGTTGATCCAAAGAAGATGGTCGGCGCGTATGTTGCCAGTGAAAATGGTCAGGCCCCATCCGCGCACGTATAGGAGATTGCGATAGCAAACGGAAACCTGATGTCCGCATCCGCGAAAGGAGGCCCAGGATTTGGAGGGCCCTATATGATTCCAGGAGTCGGCAGGATCGAACATCGCAATGCACCTCAACCGACTCGCGGTAGCCGGGGCGCACCGATCATTGGTGCGCCCCCCGTTAGTGGGGCCCGCAACTTGACCAATGATCACAGTCGACGAGAAACGCTCTATCTGTATCGCCGATTGCCGCGGTTCCTGTTTTTACTATGGTCGGGACTGTCTGTATTTGCATTTCCTGTTTATTCCCAAACTGCGCAGGAGGAAGCACTTAGCGGGCCAGACAGTCACGAGAGGACGCTTCTGGAAAAGCACGAGCACCTTTTCGGGGATTGGGGCGGAATGCGGCCGCGATTGCTAAAGCGTGGAGTGCAAATTGATTTGCAATACATCAGCGACTCTCTATGGAACATCAAAAGTGACCGCAGAAAGCGACTTGCGATGTGGAACCGCGTAAGGGGAACAGTGGACATCGACCTCGGTACATTGGCCGAAAAGCAGGGATGGTATTTCCATGCGACGGGGCTCTGGCAAGGAGGTGGCAATCTTGGTGCATATCTCGGTCTTCTGACCAGCCCCAGCGGATTGGCCAGCGAAAATACCTTTCGCCTGGATTCCTGGTGGTTCGAGAAGCGCTGGAAGAATGATCGTATTACTGCGCGCGTGGGTCAGTTTGCGGGTCAGGATTTCTACGGGACCCAGCACTACGGAGCGTCGTTCATTTTCGAGCCGATGGGTTACGCTTTGGGCAATTTATCCACTACCTTCGAGACCTTCGATCCTCCGTCCACGCCCGCGGCGGAAATCCGGGTCGTGCCGCACCGGCACCTATATGTGAAATCAATGGTGATGGCCGGGGACCGGGCGCCCTTTTCGCATAACCCCACCGGCTTCGTGCCACAATTCCATGGAAATCCGGTGATCGTCTCGGAGATTGGATTCACTCCGGGAAAGAAGGCGTCGTCGATACGAGCGTTCGACAATGTAGAAACTCGAAAAGGATACTCCGGCCTCTATCAGTTCGGGGCCTCCTACAATCCGGGAAAGTTCACGGTGCCAAACAGTGCGACCCCACGGTCCGGCAACTATCTCCTGTACTGGATGGCGAGCCAGGCTCTCTGGCGGGTGGACCCAAAAGGGGCAAAGGGCCTTGATGCGACGATCGCGTACGACTGGAGTCCTCCGGATGCCAACCGCAACAACACGATGCTAACGGCGGGCCTGCGCTTTAACGAGCCGCTGCCTCTACACTTTCATAACACCATGTCACTGGGCTATGTGCGAAACAGCCTGAGCTCACAATTTCGCCTACCCGGCGCGCCCCCGTTCAAGCCGGAGCATGCTATAGAGTTCAACGTACTGTTGCTGGTGGGTCCATTCCTTATACAGCCTGTGTTCCAGTACTACGCGAACGCGGGAGCGGACTCACATCGAGCTGTCGTCAGCGGATTCAGAACAAAGGTGGAATTCTAATGAAAGCTGTCTGTAGTCGAAATCACAGGCACGAGCATGTGATTGGGAAAGGGCGGTTAGCATAATTAACCCGGGTCCGCCGGAGGCCAATTAGTTGAAAGAAGAGTCATTGGCATTCGCAGTCAATGGTTAATTATAAGGAGATCGTTCATGAACATTGGCGGACTGGTCGGAGCACTACTTCCAGTATTTTTTGTACTTGCGCTGGGCTATTTGGCCGGCAGGCGTCATGCCTTTGATGCGGACCAGGCCGCGGGGTTGAGCAAGCTCGCGCTTAGCTTCGCGCTACCCGCATCTTTATTCGTCGGCATGACAGAGATTCGAAGAGAGCTGCTTCTCCAGCAGGGCCGCCTTGTGCTGGCGCTGATTCTCGCCCATGTTGGCCTTTTTCTGGTCGCATGGCTTCTCTTACAGAGGGTAAAGTCGCTGCAAGGTGCTGCTTCGATCATCTGTGCCCTTATGCTCGCGACATCAGCCACTCCGGTCTTCGGCATTGCGGTACTGCAGCCGCTGCTTGGCGATACCAGCGCAGGCACCGTGGGACTCGTCGCGTTGGCGATCAACCTTGTTGTGCCAACGGCCATTATCCTGCTGGAAATGACAAGCCCCGGGAGCGGGCCAAATACTCCAGCATCGACTCCCCGTCGGGCGCAGATTCTGTCCGGACTCAGATCCGGATTGAAATCACCACTGCTTTGGGCTCCTGTGTTGGGTGTTATGGTCGTGTTGGTTGGTATCCACATTCCGAGCAGCATCGCAAGTTGCTTTGAAATGATAGGCTCCGCGACCTCTGGAGTAGCCGTCTTTACTGTCGGACTCACTCTGGCGGCAACTGCGTTTCATTTCTCGCGAGCTGTTGTCTTAAGCACCATTGGTCGTATCACCGTGCAGACGCTAGTCCTCTTTGCGTTGCTGCGCCTGCTTCATGTGGAGGGCCCATTCGCGCGTGAGGCGCTGGTCTGTACCAGCTTTCCCATTGCGACGGTCGTTGTATTGCTTGCTACCAGGTACAAGGCAATGGAAGCTGAATCGGCGTCCACACTTCTCCTCTCCACTCTGTCACTTGTAGTGACAGTGCCAGTTAACATCGCCATCGGGAAATAGGAGGACTAATAGATGCCAAATATCAATGTCGTTATACCTGGTTTTATCGAAACTGCCATGAACGAGGCCGCTGCCGCTCGCGGAACTTCAATCGAGAGCATCGTAAATGCAGCGCTCGGTCAGTACTTTCAAACAACTCGCCATCGGCTCTATCAAATCTCGACTGCGGCCGCGCTTGTTGAAGGTGTTTACGAGGGCGCGGTATCCTCGCGGATTTTGTTGGCCCATGGCAACTTCGGCCTCGGAACCTTTGAACATTTGGATGGTGAAATGGTAATTCTCGACGGCAACATCTATCAGGTGCATGGCAATGGCAGCGTGGAATTGCGCGCGGACGACTTTCCCGTTCCGTTTGCGGTTGTCAGCTATTTCGAGGAGGAAACGACCTTTGCTGCCAACGAGGTTGGAAGCCTGAGCGAGCTCGAACAAGCCTGTGATACGCATCGCGAGTCAGACAATCTTTTCTACGCGCTCCGCGCTGACGGTGTCTTCGAGCAAATGCATACGCGCGCAATGAGTGCTACGGCAGAAGGTACCCACCTCGTTCAGGCCGCGGAAAGCCAACCGGAATTTCGCTTCAACAATATTGAGGGAACGCTGGTCTGCATCTGGTCGCCTGGATACTCACGTGCTTTCAGCGTGCCTGGTTACCACTTTCATTTCATCTCGAAGGACCGCACAAAAGGTGGTCATGTGCTGAATTCCAGCGCACAAACACTTCGGATCAGGATACAGACACTTTGCGAATTCGACATGCGTCTTCCGGGAGAAGGATCGTTTCTGAAGGCAGACCTCACTCGAGATACCGCGGCGGATTTGAAAAAGGCTGAATAGTCAACTTTGTGAAGGGGTTTAACATGGGAAACGATCAGGGAATGACAGGTGCGGATATAGTGGTTAAAACTCTTGAAGCGCGTGGCACAAAGTATGTTTTTGGAGTGCCGGGCGCAAAGATCGACAAAGTGTTCGATACGTTGCTCGATTCCAGCATTCAGACGGTAGTCTGCCGGCACGAGCAAAATGCAGCGTTCATCGCAGGTGGTATCGGACGCATGACCGGCAAAGCGGGAGTAGCGATTGCGACATCGGGTCCAGGTGTCTCTAACCTGGTTACCGGGTTGGCAACTGCACATTCGGAGGGCGACCCGATGGTGGCCCTCGGCGGCGCCGTTTCGGTGTCGGATCGCCTCAAATCTTTGCATCAGACGATGGACTCGGTGAGTGTGTGCAAGCCGGTAACGAAGTACGCCGCGGAGATAGACTCGCCGGCCTCCACAGCCGAAGTGCTTACTGCGGCGTTTCGGGCCGCGGAATCGCCTCGGCCGGGCTCCGCGTTTGTCAGCCTTCCTACGGATGTGATGACCGGAGAGGCCCAATGTAAATCTATCAATATTGGTAGCATCTGGGAGCAGGGGCCGGCCGCGGAGGCGTCCGTGCGCGAAGCTGCGCGTCTGATTAATGCAGCCAGGACCCCAGTTGTTTTCCTTGGGCTTATGGCCAGTAAGGTGAACGCAGCAAATGCAATTCGCAACCTGTTAAACGGGGGCTCGATGCCGGTTGTAGGAACTTTTCAGGCAGCAGGAGCGATCTCTCAGCAGCTGTTCCCCTATTTTGCCGGGCGTGTGGGACAGTTAGCGAACCAGCCGGCGGATGAATTGCTGGCCACGGCAGATCTTGTGATCACGATCGGTTACGATGCGGTCGAGTACTGGCCGTCTCTCTGGAACAAGGATCGAGATCGAACTATCGTGCATATCGACGTTGTCCCAGCCGATTTCGAGAATGACTACACCCCGGATGTTGAACTGATTGGGAGCATAGAAGAAACCCTGGCAGCTCTGACGCCTCTTCTGCGCCGTTCGTCTATTGACGAGTATTCCAAGGCGCTCCTCTCTCGCATAGCCCAGGATCGAGAACAAATGATGGCAGAAGCGGCCACCTTGTCTGGCGTTCCGATCCATCCATTGCGGCTGATAGCAGAGTTGCAAGATATGCTCACACCCGATGTAACAGTGTGCTCCGATATGGGCTCGTTCAGTATGTATCTGGCGCGCTATCTATACAGTTTTCGCGCACGTCAGTTGCTCATCTCAAACGGTCAACAAACACTCGGTGTCGCATTGCCATGGGCCATCGCAGCGACGCTTGTGCGGCCCCACGAGAAAGTGCTTTCCATTTCGGGCGACGGTGGGTTTCTCTTCTCCGCCAACGAACTTGAGACAGCGGTGCGTCTGAAGTCTCACCTCGTTCATATGATCTGGATCGATGGAACATACGACATGGTCGCCGTGCAGGAACGCCTGAAGTACAAGCGAACGTCGGGCATCGAATTTGGCCCGGTGGATCCAGTCAAGTACGCCGAGGCGTTCGGCGCTACCGGTCTCCGAATTGAGCAACCTGATCAGATCGCCACGACGTTACGGAAAGCGTTCGACACTCCGGGACCCGTACTCGTCGGCGTTCACGTGGACTACCAACAGAATGTAGAGTTGTTCGAGCAGGTGTATGAAGGCAGCATTCTATAGTGGATTGCTGCCACGCCTGGTCATAGGAAACGGCAGGTTGAGGACGCAGAGGTGATTCAAGCAGGCAGTGCTATAGTACTGCCTGGCTTCGTCGAAGCTCATCGTCACGCCTGGCAGTGTGCGCTCCGCAGGGATCGCTACAGGAGCGCCGCCAAACTGACTTAATGCGTAACCTTTCAGAACTTAACATTAACGAAGGTGGAAAGGCCGTAACGCGTCCAGCCCCGACCGTGGATACAGTTAAGGCGTTTCAATCGCACTTTGGAATAGTATTGCCGGACGAATACCTCAAGCTGTTGCAGTATTCGAATGGCGGGCACCCGGAACTCGACTCGATTCAACCGGTCGGTAGGCCTGAAGCGCAACGCTGGTCTGTGTCAAGGTTTTACGAACTTGACGACGATCGAGATTCGACGACGAGCCTCTGGTATGCTACAGCGGCATGGAGGAGTATCCTCGGTCGGGACGCACTACCTTTCGCAGAGGATCAGCTCGGTAATCAGTTCTTTCTAGATCTATCACTATCGGAGCCAGCAGTAAAGATTTGCATTCATGACGACAACTTCTCGATCGCAGATCTTGCCCCGTCTTTCGAGGCATTGCTTGATGGACTCTCGAGAGATCCTGAGTTCATATAAGTCGAAGCGCAAACGCTGGTTCCGAGTTGTCCGTTTAAGATGCGAGGGTTTTAAACGATGGCATCGTAAATCAACTTCGATTTCTATCATCCGTGATTTGAGGTGCTCTTCGCTTGCTATGCTAATCGTATATTCGACTTTTGGGGCGGTGAACAAGGCGATGACAATTTCCAGCCGACGATATCAAGGCAAACCTTTTCTTCGACTATTGGAATGCTACGTTCTTTGGACAATAGGCGAGCTTTCGGAGACAGAGTCTAAGACGCTTCATGAGATGACGCCGAAGCTACGGTCGATTTACGACGTCCCGGGAGATTGGCAAGACATAGTCGCAGCCGTCGTAGAGCTACCTTTGAATATGCCTGAGTTGATACGGGGCGTGTGGGCGCGCAACGTTGAAATCGCTCAGAAGAGTGGTGCAATTCTATCACCACAGGAGTTCGCGGAGATGTTTGTGGACAAGAATCTGGTTTGATTCGGACGATACGGACTTTTGTTTCCCCGCAAGAGAAGGCGGAATTCCTGGCGGCAGGCGTTGATGTGCGCAAAGTGAAATCTCTCATTACGCATTGCGTTCTATTAAGCCCGTTCTTAATGGAGACTCCCATGTTTGTTGCCAGAATTTTGTTTTTTGGTGCCGATAAAGGTGGGCGCTATAGCCCGCCGCGGACTGGCTTTCGCCCCCATGTTGATATTCATGGAATCCACACATCATGCGTAATCGAAGGTCTCGATGGTGAAGTCGCCTTTTCCTTCGAGAGGGAGCACCGTGTTTTGCTGAAACCTATGTTTCCGGATCAATACCCGGAAGCGCTTAAGGTTGGCGATGCCGTTAATTTGTACGAGGGAAGTAAGTTAATAGGCACAGGAAAAGTCATAGAGGCGCGGTAGCATCCTGACTCTTGCACGAGACCAGTAGTTGGAGGCGACGGGAGACTTCTACAATGAATACTCAGGCGTTTACCCTGCGGCAGCTCATGATTTTCCACCCAACATTCTAATCTGAAAGGAAGGCCATGAACCTTATCGGGTACAACTTGTCAGGTCCTGATAACGGAACATTCATGTTCCGCGGAGGGTCAGAGGTAAAGCGATGTCCGGAATGCGGCTATCACGTGGATTTCCTTGCCTACAACCCAGATTACCAATTCAAAAGACGGGAGGCGGGCAAGTACGATGGCTATATTAAACGCGGGGTTGATTTTTCGTCGACTTATGATTTGTACGACATCGTCTCGGACCGCTTCAGAACTTTCTGTTTGGAGCAACAATACGAAGGCTTATCATTCGGTGAGTTCTCGAACGACAAGACACACTTTAACATCATGCCTAACAGAATTGTCAGATTCGATGCTTTGAGAAGGAAGACTAATTTTGAGAAGCTATGCAGCGTTTGCGGGAACTACGAGTCAGTGGTAGGGGCTACGCCACCCTATCTTCTTCGCTCAAAACCCTTAGAGGATGGTTTTTACCGGAGCGATCTCCTCTTTGGTAGCGGTGATAGAAAAGGTCCTCTGATCCTGGTTGGATTGGAAACTAAAGCAAAGCTGAAAGCAGCAAACCTTAAAGGCCTGGAATTCTCACCGGCATTCGGTCGAGGCTGATCGATAAATAAATCGCCTTCAAAAGAACTCAATAAGGCAATAATGAAAACAATAGAACTCTTCGAGCGAACTTGAACTATGTCTGCCCTCTGAGGTCACTCTTGGGAAGTGCCTATTTCATGACTACGACGGTTGAAAATGATTTCAGAGCAGGGGAAAAGAAGGTCCAGATGACAGGAAGCCCTGAGTTATCCAAGGTCGTGCCAGCGTCCCAAATCGAAGGAGAGAACGATCAAGAAACGAACGGCTTAAAAGGGATGCTTAAGGATGCAACCGATTATATCCGGTCATTTCGTTGGTGCGCGGGTGTTGAGCAATCGTTCCAGGGGATTGGAATTGCTGGAGTTATAGGCGTCTTCTTGTTCAGGATTCGCCCTGCCCAAGAGCAAGTCGATGACAGGGTATGGGTGATCGTCGGGGACTTACCATATGCGTACATTACAACTGAGAATGCCCCGAACCCTGCAACTGCCTTAGATGCTTATATTGGTGCAATGGAGGAGTGGGTAAATGCTGCTAAAGCTGGAAGGAGCGTCGTCGGCTTAATACCGGTCAACGTAGAACCGAGTCTTGAACACGCTAGAATGCTTGAAGGGCGTTTACAGTTTCTGGATAGAGAAATCCTTAGTTTATACACGGATGACTTGCAAGAATAGTGGTCTGGGAAGCAGGCAGTGCAGCACGAGTTCGATGGTTGGTGCGGAGCTTCTTGTGGACGGCACGCTACAGCGTTCGGCGAAAAACAGCATTAGCCTCGGAGCGGCAATTGGGACAAATGTGCCGGTTATAATGTTGAAGCCATGAAAACAGCTCAGTTTGTTGCACTCGAAAAACGTTTGTTGTCTGATTTCCCAAGATTCGTAATCAAGGGCAATCTTATGTTCGTTGCTCCGGTGAAGTATGCATTGCGGGGTTTCTACTTCGAGCCTTCTGGCTTTGATAAGGAAGCATTCTACGTCAATGTGTTTTTTACCGTGCTGTGCGTTCCAACAGAGCATCTTAGTTTCACGTTCTGCGATCGTATCCGAACGCCGAACGGAAGCGACGGCTGGCATGCAAATCAGGGAAGTCTAGAGACGTCTTTAAAACTGGCAATGCAAAGCCAGAATATGCCGATTTTGTCTGAGATAGAAAGCAGTAGAAATTTGGCTGAACTTGTAGCGCTGATGGTGGGAAATTCCAAGGACCCCAACCGTAGCGAAGCTCTCGCCTACGCGTTGGCGCTAGCAGGGGAAACGGTCGCAGCTATCGACGGACTTGATCAGCTCCTCACATTCCTCGACTCTGAGATTGGTTGGCAGCAAGAAATAATAGCCAGGGCGCTGTTGCTTCGGTCAAACCTGGCTGAGAAGCCGCGCGAAGCGAAAGAGCAGCTTGAGGAATGGGAAGCAGAGACCGTTCGAAACCTGGGATTGGAACGCTTCTGTGCTGTTTGATTGACGTACTG
>Ga0137359_10001602_pt1 | contig 17979 bp, 19 predicted proteins | sample Mad1_40_16metaG_FD_108281 | JGI IMG/M metagenome (GOLD analysis project Ga0137359, IMG submission 108281) | Vadose zone soil microbial communities from Angelo Coast Range Reserve, California, USA - Mad1_40_16 metaG | ecosystem: Environmental > Terrestrial > Soil > Vadose zone | place: USA... | reverse complement strand
TGGAACGCGCGCGCCAGGACGTCGCTCGCTTCCCCGAGCCGTGAGTCTTCAAGTCGCACCACTTCCATGGTGCGCAAGCCTATTGACCCCCGCTTTTCGAGAGTTACGGCTAGGCAGCCTTGATCTCGAGGATCTTGAACTTCAACGATCCGCGAGGAGCTGACACTTCGACCACGTCGCCCTTCTTGTGGCCGATGATCGCCTTGCCGACCGGCGATTCGTTCGAGAGCTTGTTCTCCGCCGGGTTGGCCTCAGCCGAACCGACGATGTGGTACTCGAAGGTCTTGTTGGCCTGCATGTCCCGCAGGCGGACGTGCGCGCCCACCGAGACGGCGTCCTTCGAGATCTCCTTCTTCGTGATCACGCGCGCGGACAGGAGCCGCTCTTCGAGCTGCGCGATCTTGTGCTCGAGCATGGCCTGCTCGTTCTTCGCGTCGTCGTACTCGGCGTTCTCGGCGATGTCGCCGAATTCGCGCGCAACGCGGATCCGCTCCGCGACTTCACGCCGCTTGTCGTTGCGCAGGACATCGATCTCCTGCTGGAGCTTTTTGTAGCCGTCCGCTGTGAGAATGACTTCCTTCAAACCAAGGGCCTCCTAGGCCTCCGTAAACGGGCGGGAATGGTAGCGGCGGTGTCAAGGGCGCCGCAAGCCTTCGCGGCTACCCTTTACGGGCTGTGAACATCGATCTCCACGACACCTGGTTCCTCGGCGAGGTTGAGATCCCCACCCGCCTCGTCCTGGCGCCGATGGCAGGGGTCAGTGTGCAGGCCTTTCGCCGCCAGGGCCGGCGCTACGGGGCCGGCCTCGTCTGCTCGGAGATGGTCTCCGTGGCCGGGATCCAGCACCGGAACGAGCGGACGCTCGGCTACCTCCGGGTCGGCTCGGACGAGCATCCCCTGGCGATCCAGATCTTCGGCTCCGACCCGGTCGCGATGGCCGAGGCCGCGCGGATGGTCGAGGCCGCCGGGGCGGACGTCGTCGACATGAACTTCGGCTGCCCGGTGACGAAGGTGACGAAGACCGGGGCCGGTGCGTCCCTGCTCGACGATCCCGACCACGCCTGCGGGCTCGTGGAGGCCGTCGCGACAGCCGTCTCGCTCCCGGTGAGCGTGAAGATGCGCCGCGGGGTCGAGAACGGCTCCCGCACCTGCCTCGAGGTCGGGCCGAGGCTCGTCGCGGCCGGAGCATCGTCGCTGACGCTGCATCCGCGCTCGGCGAAGCAGATGTACACCGGGACGGCCGATCACTCACTGACGGCCGAGCTCGTCTCGCTCGTCGACGTTCCGGTGATCGCCTCGGGCGACGTGACCTCACGCGCGAAGGCGCAGTCCGTGCTCGCCACGACCGGCGCCGCGGCGGTGATGGTCGGCCGCGCTGCACAGGGCAATCCGTGGGTGCTGCGCGAGATCATGGGCGGCGACGACAACCCGTCGCGCGAGGAAGTCGTCGCCGAGCTGATCCTCTTCATCCGCGAGACCGTGCGCGAGCTCGGCGACCAGCGCGCGAACGGATTCCTGAAGAAGTTCTACGGCTGGTACCTCGGCCGCGGTCGCTTCCCGCGGCCGTTCAAGCAGGAGCTCGTGATGCTCCCGACGATCGCCGAGGTCGAGGCACGCCTCTTCGCCGCCGCCCCGGGCGCGCGCTTCGTGCTCGAACGGCTCCTCCACGAGACACCGGACCCGGCAGACGAGGTCCTGCTCGACTCGCTGCCGATCTCGATCTACGGCGGCGGCTGAACCAGGTTCGCAGTTTGAACCTGGTTCTTGAGTTTCCTATGACCGATTCCGCTCCCAGACGATCCGCAGGCCGTGCAGCGTCAGCTCCTGGTCGACCGTGGTGATGCTCCGGGAGTGCGGCGCGATCAGGTCGGCGAGGCCGCCGGTTGCGACCACCGGCACTCCCTCCACGTCCAGCTCGTCCTTGATCCGCCCGACGATCGCGTCGACCTGACCGGCGAAGCCGTACACGAGCCCTGACTGGAGGGCCGCGACTGTCGTCTGGCTGATCACCCGCTCGGGAGCGACGAACGGCACGCGGGGCAAACGGGCGGCGCGCGCGAACAGCGCGTCCATCGAGATCTCGACGCCCGGTGCGAGGACGCCGCCGGCGAACTCCCCCGCTGCGTTGACGACGTCGAAGTTCGTGGAGGTGCCGAAGTCGACGACCACCGCCGGCGCACCGTGCCGATCGCGCGCCGCCACCGCGTTCGCGATGCGGTCGGGCCCCACCTCGCGCGGGTCGTCGTAGCGGATCGGGACGCCGGTCGACACGCCGGGCCCGAGGACGAGCAGCTCCGCCCCCGTCCACCGCTCGGTGAACGCCTCGTACTCCCGCACCAGCGGAGGCACCGACGAGCACATGACGATCCCGTCGAGCGACGCGAGGTCGACGAACGCCCGAAGCAGTACCGCGAGCTCGTCACCCGTGTGCGTGCGGTCCGTCCCGACGCGGAACTGCTCGCCGAGCCGGTCGCCTTCGAACAGTCCAAAGACCGTCTGCGTATTGCCGACGTCTATTGCCAGGAGCATCGGCAGAACCTAGCGCTTTGCGCTTCCTACGCGGGCGTTCCGCTCCGGCTCACTGCAAGACGGGTAGGAAGCGCTAGTTGGAGCTAGCGCTTCCCGCTCCCCCGCGAAGCGAGGCGCGTCACGCACTGCGCGGGAAGCGCCGCTACAGGTCTTCGATTTCGGAGCGACCCTCTCCGATGCGCTTTGCCAAGGCTTCGGGCGTCAGCGCCGGTTCGTCGCCCTCGCCGCGCAGTTCCTCGACCGTCACGTCGCTCGACGTGTAGACCTCGGCGCGCGGGATCATCCGCGTCGGGCGGTTCTTGTCCCAGACCCAGACGTCCTCCATCTGGAGGTGGAAGAACGGGTAGTTCGGCTGCGGGACGTACTTCATGTCCAGCTTGTTGCACAGGTACGTCGCATCCTGGGTGAGGACGCAGTACCGGAAGAGGTTGAAGACCGCGGCGTATTCCTTCTTCAGGCGCAGCTCGGCCTCGGCCTCGAACTCGTCGAGCTCGTCGAGGTTGCTCACGATTCGGATGATAGCCCTGCGAGGGCGTCCTGGACCGTGCCGTCTCCCGGGATTTTCAGTGTCGGAACGAGCTCGGCGAGCGGTCGGAGCACGAAATCGCGCCGACTGAGGCGTGGATGAGGCACGACGAGGCCCGGCTCGTCGATCGTCTCGTCGCCGTAGAGCAGCAGGTCGAGGTCGATCGTGCGCGGGCCCCAACGGGGGCCGATCCGCTCGCGGCCGAGGCGGCGCTCAACGTCGAGCAGGTGGTCGAGGAGCTGGCGCGCGGTCAGCAGCGTCTCGAGCTCGGCGACCGCGTTCAGGAACAGCGGCTGGTCCCCGTAGCCCCACGGTTCGGTCTCGATCAGGGTCGAGAGGCGCACCGCCCCGATCAACTCTGCGGCTTCGCGAATCAGGCGTTCACGGTCACCGAGGTTCGACCCGAGGCCGATGTACGCGATCGTCATGGCCGCTGGACGATCACGGCGGAGTGCTCAACGCCGAGTCCCGCGGGATGCTTGCGCACGCGCACCTTCAGCCTCTTCGGCGCGAACTGCTCGTACAACGCGTCGGCGACCGAGGTCGCGAGCGCCTCGAGCAGGTTGAACCGGCGGGCATCGCTCAGCTCGCGGATCCTCGCCGCGACCTGTGTGTAATCGAGGGCTTGTTGCAGATCGTCGTCGGCGCCGCGCTCGCCGACGTCCAGCTGCACGTCCCAGAGGAAGAGCTGCCCGTCGCGGTGCTCCTCCTCGTACGCACCGTGGTAGCCGAACACCTCGAGCCCGTGCAGCTCGATGATCAACCGCGAACCGCCTTCGCGGCTGCAAGCGCCTCGACGTGCTCGCGTACGTCGTGCGCGCGGAGGATCGTCGCGCCACGATCGAAAGCGGCGACTGCAACGCCGATCGACGCGGCGGTCGTGCCGACCTTCGACTCGGTGTCGCCGAGGATCCTGGCCAATGAGCTCTTGCGCGAGAAGCCGATCAGCACGGGCCGCCCGATCGCAACGAGCTCGTCGAGCCGGCGCACGAGCTCGAAGTTCTGCTCGACCGTCTTGCCGAAGCCGATGCCTGGGTCGAGGCACACGAGCTCTTCGCGCACGCCGGCTGCGACCGCGAACGCAAGCCGCTCCTCGAGAAACGCCTTCACGTCGGAGACGACGTCGGCATACGTTGGGTTGTCCTGCATCGTGCGCGGCACGCCCTGCATGTGCATCAAGCACAGGTACGTGCCGGCGTCGGCAACCACCCCCGCCAGGTCCGCGTCTCCGCGCAACGCAGTCACGTCGTTCACGAGCTCGACGCCGAGCTCGAGCGCGCGCTTCGCGACGACCGCTTTCGACGTGTCGACCGAAAGCGGTGCGCCGTTCAGGTCCGCGAGCACGGGCTCGATCCGTTGCAGCTCTCCCTCGGCGCTGACGCCCTCGGATCCGGGCCGGGTCGACTCACCGCCGACATCGATGATCGCGGCGCCGCAGTCGAGCATCCCCCACGCCGCCGTGACCGCCGCCTCGACGCGCAGGTGGACGCCGGCATCCGAGAACGAGTCCGGCGTGACGTTGATCACCCCCATCACCGACGGGGCCGGAAACCGGTCTGCAATGGGAACGCGGGTTGACACGTTTGAATAATGGCTTGAATGGACGGCGGCTGGCGCTATCTCCTCTGGATCGCGCGCCGGCAGCGATGGACGACCGCGGGCGCGATCACAGCCGGGATGGCCTGGCAGGGCGCAGCGATCGCGGCGCCGCTCCTGATCAAGAGCGCCATCGACCGCGGGATCGTCAATCACAACACTCGTGCACTGTGGTGGGCGTGCGCCGGCCTGGTCGGGCTGGGAGCGGTCGAGGCGATCGCCGGCGGCTCACGTCACTTCTTTGCGATCCGCAACCGCGCCCGTGCGGACGCTCAGGCGCGCGACGCGATCTTCCGCCGTGCCCTGGAGCTGGACGCGCACTACCACGACCGCGTCGGCGCCGGCGAGCTGATCTCGAGGGCGTCGAACGACGCGGAGCTCGTCGCGCGCGCCTTCGACTCGGTCGGGCACACGATCGGGTACGTCCTGACTCTTTTCGGCGCCTCCGCGATCCTCGTCGTGATCGACTGGCGACTGGCGCTCGCCGTGCTCGCACCCCTGCCGCTCGTCAGTCTCGGCTTCGGGCGCTATTCGCAGCGCTACGCCCAGCGCACCAAGATCAACCAGGAGGCGCTCGCCGACGCGACCACCCTGATCGAGGAGACGATCGCCGGCATTCGCGTCGTCAAGGGGCTGAATGCGGGCGGTGCGCTCGCCCGTCGCTTCCGCCGCCAGTCGGACGACGTCGTGCGCACTGCGCTCGATGTTGCACGCGTCGACGCGATCTTCCTGCCGGCGCTCGAGGCATTGCCGCTGATCGGCATCCTCGTCGTGCTCTGGTACGGCAGCCACCGCGTGCTCAATGGCTCGATCACGCTCGGCACGTTCGCCGTGTTCAACTTCTACCTCGCGCTGCTCGTCAACCCGCTGCGGACGATCGGCCAACGCGTCGGGACGTTTCAGCGGGCCGCAGCAGCGGCACGTCGCGTTACGGAGGTGCTGCGCGCCGAGCCGGTCGTCCTCGAGTCTCCACGCCCACGTCCGTTCCCGTCCAGCGCGGACGTCTCCTTCGACAATGTCCGCTTCAGCTACGAGGAAGGCCCTCCCGTGCTCAACGGGTTCAGTCTGGAAATCCCGGCCGGGACGTCGCTCGCACTCGTCGGCGCCACCGGCTCCGGAAAGTCGACGGCCGCGGCGCTGCTGGCCCGCTTCTACGACCCAGACTCGGGACGGGTGTCGATCGGCGGGACCGACGTGCGCGAACTCGAGCTCGCGGGACTGCGACGAGGTGTCGGGATCGTGTTCGAGGACACCTTCCTGTTCGGTGACACGGTGCGCGGGAACCTCGGCTTCGGTGCCCCCGATGCGGACGAGGGCGCCGTCGAGCACGCAGCCCGGCTCGCGGGCGCCGACGAGTTCGTCGAACGGCTGCCCGAGGGCTACGAGACGATCCTTGGAGAGCGCGGCTACTCCCTGTCGGGCGGCCAGCGCCAGCGCATCTCGATCGCACGGGCGATCCTCGCCGACCCGAAAGTGCTGATCCTCGACGACGCCACATCGGCGGTCGACGCGACCAAGGAGCACGAGATCCGCGCTGCGCTCGGCGAGGTGATGCACGGACGCACGACGCTCGTGATCGCGCACAGGCCTGCGACGATCGCCCTCGCCGACCGCGTGGCGGTCGTTGACGAGGGCCGTGTCGTCGACCAGGGAACGCACGCAGAGCTCCTCACCCGCTCCCCGTCCTATCGCGCGCTGCTTGCCCTCGATCAGGAGGATGCAGCGTGATCAGGGAGCGGATCGGGCCGATCCTGCGTCCGCAGCGGAAGCTGATCGTCGCCGCAGGGCTTGCGATGATCGGCGCGACCGCCGTCTCGCTCGCCGCGCCGCTCCTGACGAAGATCGCGATCGACCAGGGCATCCGCAAGCACGACACGCACGTGATCGACGTGATCGCTCTGGTGTACGTCGGCCTGGTTCTGCTGCGGCCCGTCTTCGAGCGTGTCGTCGTGCTCTGCAGCGCCCGCGCCGGCGAGCGCTTCCTCGGCGACCTTCGCGTGACCGCCTACGAGAAGTTGCAGGAGCTCTCGATGCCGTTCTTCGAGCAGACGCGTGCCGGTGTGCTCGTGTCGCGACTGACGAACGACGTGCAGACGCTGACGACGTTCACGCGCCTCGTGCTCGTGGACGTCGTGGGGTCCCTGATGTTGTTCGTCGTCACGCTCGTGGTCCTCGTCTGGCTCTCGCCCCTGCTCTCGCTGGTGATGCTCGTCTCGGTGCCGATCCTCGTCGTCTCGTCGCTGCGGTACGGCAAGCGATCGCGTCCCGCGTTCCTTGCCTTGCGCGACACCGTCGCGGACACGATGTCGTCGCTCCAGGAAGGGCTGACGGGCGTACGCGTCGTACAGTCCTTCAGCCGCGAGGGGGACCGGTATGCGTCGTACCGGATGCGCTCGCGCGCGCAGGTCTCTGCCTGGCAGCGCATCTCGCTCGTCAACATCGGCTTCTTCCCGATGATCGCGTTCGCACAGTCGCTCGCACTCGGTGCCGTGCTCGTCGTCGGCGGCTACCTGCAGCGCCACGGTCGCGTATCCGTCGGGACGATCGTCGCGTTCGCGCTCTACCTGATTTCCCTGTTCGATCCGGTAGCACGGCTCGGCGACTGGTTCAGCGAATTCCAGTCGGGACGCGCCGCCCTATCGAAGATCGTCTCGCTGCTGGACACGCCGGTGACCGTCGTCGGCGGCAACATGCCGCTGCCTGCCGAAGCCGCCCTGACGGCCGAATCGCTGACCTACAGCTACAGCGAAGGCCCGCCCGCCGTGATCGACGTCACGCTCTCCATTGCGGCGGGCGAGCACCTCGCGCTCGTCGGCGCCACCGGAGCCGGCAAGTCCACCTTGGCGAAGCTGCTGGTGCGCGCCTACGACCCGGATGAGGGCTGCGTGACATTCGGCGGCGTCGACCTGCGCAACGCCTCTCTGGACAATCTGCGCCGGCGGATTGTCTATGTGCCGCAGGAGGGCCACCTGTTCTCCGGAACGATCGCCGACAACATCCGCCTGGCCAAACCCGAGGCGAGCGACGCGGAGGCGCGGGCGGCACTGCGCGCGATCGGTGCCCTCGAACGCTTCGAGTCGCTGCCCGACGGGCTCGCCACCGACGTGCGCTCGCGGGGCGTGCGCCTGTCGTCGGGCGAGCGCCAACTCGTCTCGATTGCACGCGTCGCGCTCGTCGACCCGTCGGTGATCGTCCTGGACGAGGCAACTTCATCACTCGACCCGCAGACCGAAGCCGCGGTCGAGCAAGCGCTCGCCGCGATCTCGCAGGGGCGCACAGTGATTACGATCGCGCACCGGCTCTCCACAGCCGAGCGCGCAGACCGCGTGGCCGTGATGGAGCACGGCAAGCTGATCGAGATCGCCTCGCACGAGGAACTCGTCGCAAACGGCGACCGCTACGCGCGCCTCTGGGCGAGCTGGCAGGCGGGGCTCGTCGCCTGATGCACCAGGCGCAGGCTCTATGTCCCTAGCGCTCCGGGGGGAGCGTCCACACGGAGATCCGCCGACCGCGATCCCACTGTCGGAACACAAGGACCGTCGCGCCACGCCGAGCAAGGCAGGACGTATCGGCAACATCGATCTCGTAGGGCTGCTGAACGAAGACGAGCCCGGTCTGCTCGAGGTGCCGCGAACAGATGAACGCTGTGAGTGTCTCCGGCGTCGCGACAAGCATTGGCACAGGTCCCGGGAGGTAGTGGAGAATGTCTTCGCGATACGGCGTATTGAGGATCACCGGTCGCTCCGCCTGGGCCAACGCGGCGGCAACGGCGTTGGCAGCTTCACGATTGGCCTCGTGTGGCAGGCGCACGTGCTGGACCGAGACGACTGCAAAGACGAAGACGGAGATCATCACGAGCGATCCGCTGTAGGCGGCGGCGACAACCCCGAGGCGGCCCGGTCTTGGCGTCAAGAGCGCAGCCAGCCCGAAGGCCGCGATGACGAGAATCGGCACCAGCAGGTAGCTGACGAACCGCTCGTCAACGAAGAAGCCGCCGATCGTGAGCGCGAGAAACGTCAATGTCACCGGCGCAACAGTGATGCCGGCGAGGCCGGGCATGACACGCCGCACCCGGACCAACCCAACGGCAAGCACCGGAAACGCGATGATCGCCGGGATCAGGCTCGCAGGGCTCAACGTCGGAATGAATGCTGCCGCGAGCTCAGTCGCCCCGCCGGTCAGCGGAGCATGCCAGGGGAGTCGCACGCCGTACTGCTGCCCCCTCGAGGCAAGCAGTGCCGAGGCGGGGATCGCGTACCAGCCGCCCACTGCGCAGAGCCCAACCGCGAGCCGAAGCAGCAGCCTGCGACGAATCGAGGGCGTGCCGAACAACACCGCTGAAGCAGCGAAGAGCGGTAACACGAAGGTGGGCAGGGTCCAGCAGCCGATTACTCCCGCCGCCGCAAACAAGGTGAGCCAGCCGGATGTTCTCTGCGTCGCGGACTCGTAGGCGGCCATGGTCATGATCGCCATCGCCAGGAAGGCGAGGCCATAACCGCGACCCTCCGTCGACACCATCAGCAGTTGAGTGCTCGACGTCGAGAGGAGGGCGAAGATCAACGCGACGGAGGCGCCCGCGCGGCGGTGGAGCCACACCGCGGCGACGGCGGTCGCTGAAATGAACGGCACCACCGCCCAAAGTCGAACGGACTGCTCGCTGAAGCCAGGCAGATGAACCGTCAGCCACGCAAGAACGCTGAACAGAATGTGGTCGTTCGTTCCGTAGTGGGTGAAGCTCGCCGCCGGACCCGGCGCGACGAAATGCTCGAGCGTAAAGATCTCGTCGTGCCAAAGGCTCTGGCCGATCCCGGCGAATCGCGACCAGACCATCACGGTCGCAAGAACGATGTACGCGGCCGGTACGGCCGCCCGGCGAACGTTCAGTTCGGCGCGGGCGGTGAATGCGGCGCCGAGCATCATCCGCCCGTGGCGACTGGGCTGGGTTGCGTTCACGGTATCCAGTGTCGCTGGACGCTCTCAACGAACAAATGTCCGAAGGTCGGGGCAAAGCCGGACCTTCGATATCCGTTTGCGGCGCATGGCAGGATCGCATCGACGCCCGAGCAGCAGGGCTCGCCGCCGCCGGCGTCGCCGTTCTCCGGCGCGCGCCGTTCATCGTCGTGATCGTCGTCGCCGCTGCGACAGCCGCCGTCGTCCGGGCAGTGACCTAGCTGAACCCGAGAATCCGCTCGCGGATCCCGTGCACGTCGAGGCCGAGGTCGCGGTCGTGCTGCTCGCTCGTCCCGTAGTGCTTGATGAAGCGGCGGGGAACACCGATCGAGAGGAGGCGCGTCGCGCGGTGCGCGAGCGCCGCGGAGACCTGCGCGGCGGTCGTGCCTTCGTAGAGTGGCTCGACGAGCACGATCTCCGCCGCCGGCGCCGCCTCGAGCGCGAGTGTCGCAGCGTCGAGCGGGACTAGGGTCGTCGCGTAGAGCACCGTCGCGTCGATGCCGTCGACCGCGGCCAACGTGCGTGAGAGGAACGGCCCTGCAGCGATCACGGTGACGTCGCGCCCCCGCTGGACGACGGTCAGCCCGCCCGGAGCGAGCTCGACGGGTGCTGCGTTCTCGACCACGCTCGTCCGCAGGTACGTCGGCCGACCGTTCGCATACGACGTGCGTACGAGCGAGTCGGTCTCGGCGGGGCTGCCCGGCAGGAGGATCTCGATCCCCGGGATGCTCGAGAGCGCTTGGACTCCGCCGGGCGAATGGTGCGTGCCGCCGGACTGTCCGTAGTCGTAGGCGGCGCCGGCCGAGATGAAGAGGCCGCCGAGGCCCTGATAGCCGAAGTCGAGCTTGAGCTGCTCGAGCGGCCGCTCGGTGAGAAAAGGCGCGAGCGTGTGCACGATCGGGTGGAAGCCTTCGAGCGCGAAGCCCGCCGCGACACCGATCGCACTCTGCTCCATGATCCCGACGTTGATCGCCCGGCGGGGATCGTGCTCGACGGCGGGTCGCAGGAAGTCGAGGCTGATGTCCGCCGTGATCAGCGCGATCTCCTCGTCCCGCTCGAACAGGTCGACGACGGTTGCCATCGCCTGCTCTCGCATCGTCGTCGCGCTCATACGCGCGCCACGACCGCGGTTGGAACGTCGGCACGGTGCTCGTAGGCCGCGCGCAGCTGTTCGTGGTCGCGACCGTCGACGGTGACCGCGTCCCAGCCGAACGCGCGCAACCGCTCCGCGATGTCGCCCATCGCCACGTTGCTCGAGCGGTTGTCGACGACGATCAGTGTCAGGTTGGCGAGCTGCGCGGAACCGGCGTGGAGGATCGCCTCCCAGTTCGAGCCTTCATTCAGCTCAGCGTCGCCGGTGAGGACGAACACGCGCTGCTCCAAGAGATCGCGCGCGCGAAGCGCGTACGCGACCCCGACCGCCAGCGGCAGCCCGTGGCCGAGCGAGCCGGTCGAGACCTCGACGCCCGGCACCTGCAACCGGTCGGGGTGCGCGCCGAGGATCCCCTCCCACGTCATGAACCTCTCGAGCTCCTCCGGCGGGAAGAACCTGTTGCGCGCGAGCACGGCGTAGTAGGCGAGCGGGCCGTGGCCCTTCGAAAGAAGGAAACGGTCCCGCTCCTGCCACTCCGGGTTGCGCGGATCGACCCGCAGCACCTCATAGAGCATGTGGATCACGTCGAGGGTCGAGAACGAGCTGGCGTCGTGCTTCTCGTCGCCGCTCGAACGGGCGATCAGATCCAGCAGCTCCTGGGTCGCGGGTGCTGTATCCATAGCCATTCGCTTATATTAGAGAATGACGATATAGTGAGTCAAGTGGACGCATCGCCCAAGCTGAAAGCCCTCGGCCATCCTGTACGGCTCGGCATCGCGCTGAGACTCGCCAAGGAGGGCGGGACCTGCGCGTGCGACTTCGCCGACATCTTCGGCGTGACCCAGCCGACCGTCAGCCAGCATCTGAAGGTGCTGCGCGAAGCAGGCCTCGTCCGGACGCGCCGCGACGGCACGCAGATCTACTACTCGCTCGATCCCGCCGGGGTGCGCGAGGTGCGCAACGTGCTCGGCAAGCTGGCCGCCTAGATGGTTGATGCCACGCGGCGTGGGTCTGGGGGCGGATCCAGACCAAGCAGGACGTTCGACTCGCCCGCAGGAAAGGCAGGAAGCCTTTTCAAGGGCGAGGCGGGCGTCATGCGCCGCGTCTGGGCCGTTCCCAGGCGGGCGTAAGCGTGGCATCAACCATCTAAGGTCAGGCAGCGGAGCCGGAGCGCAGGATCGGCGTGCTCGTCGGCTGCTGCGCGCCGCCCGAGCGCTCGATCGTCACGGCGACGGTTGCCCCCGTCGGCACACCGCGCTCGAGCGCGACCGCGGTCGAGGAGCCCTTGCCCGAGAACACCCCGGCCGGCTTCGCCGCTCCGCCCGAGATCACCCACGCCTCAAAGGCCTTGCCGGCGCCGGGCTCGGGCAAGCCCGAGAGGAGCAACGCCGCCCGCCCGTTGGGCGTCACGACCAGTGCACCGTGCCCGCCGGTCAGCGAGATCCGGCGTGCGGCGGGATTGGCGGCCACGGCGAGCGCACGCGCCTGGTTGCGCAGCGCCGCATCACGGTTGCCGAGTGTGTGATTGAGCGTCACCGCCCAAACGCCGAGCACGACCGCCGCAGACGCAGCGACGGCCGCCACTGCCGCGACGGGCGTCGCCCAACGCGGACGGAGTGGCACGACGTTGCCACGCTCGGCGCGCGCGGTCGCGAGAATGCGCGCGCGGAGCTCCGGGGGAGGCGCCACCGCGGGCGAGTCATGCGCGAGCGACGCGGCAGTTGCGCGCAGCATCGCCAGCTCGTCGCGACAGCGTTCGCAGACACGAAGGTGCTGCTCGAACTCCCGCACCTCCTGCTCGTCGAGCGCGTCGAGCGCATATGGGGCCGTCAGCTCGTGAATGTCGTCCCGCTCCACGGGTCACCTTCCGGGTTCGCGTCGTCGAGCAGCTCGCGCAAGCGCGCGAGGCCGGAGAACATGCGACTTTTGATCGTACCGAGCGGCTGGCCGAGCCTCTCTGCAAGCTGCGTCTGTGTGAAACCTCCAAAGTACGCCAGCTCGATCGCCTCGCGCTGCTGATCGGGCAGCTGCCTCAGCGCGTCACGGACGCGGTCGCGCTGCAAGCGAAGCCAGACCGTCTCGTCCGCGCCCTCGTCACCCTTCTCTTCGCGCTGCGGCAGTTGCTCGGTGCGCCGGCGTTCGTGGTGGCGGACGAGATCGACCGCCCGCCGGTGCACCAGCGTCAAGATCCACACCCGAGCCGGTGCACGCTCGGCATTGAAGCGCGACGCAGAGCGCCAGATCGTCAGGAACGCATCCTGAACGGCGTCCTCGGCCAGCGCGCCGTCGCGCAGAAGGCGTCGGGCGAGCCCGTAGGCGAGGCTGTCGTACCGGTCGTAGAGCTCGGCAAAGGCCTCGTCGTCAGACCGCGCGACGAGCGCGACGAGCGCCTCGTCGGAGAGATGAGCGAAGACGTTCGGCACGGCTTTCCTCGAAGCAGTGTGTCCCAATCGACGTGAAGTGAGGCCTGGAACGTTCACAAAGCGTGTTCGCCCGACGGCCTGGACCGGTTCGGTCCGAATCAGGGTCCGAACCGATTCGCGCCACCAACGACAACCGCCCGTCATCCAGCGCGATCCGCGCGAACCAGATTCGAGAGTTTCGAACTGCGAAGATCCGGGGCGTGACCGACGGCTTCCATGTCCGCCCCGCGTGCGACGACGACCGGCTGCCGCTTGCGCTCGTGTTCGCGGCGGTTGCGGAGGAGCGCGATGGGATCGGGAGCGAGCCGCCGGTCGACGTCGATGCGCGCGCTGCGAGCTGGACGCTCGACGGGACGATCGTCGCCGTCGGAGACGGCGAGGTGATCGGCTCGATCCACGTCGCTGCCAGCGGGCACGGATACGGCGAGATCGGGATGGCGATCGCACGCGACTGGCGCGGCCGGGGCGTCGGCTCGGCGCTGATGGAGGCGGCAATCGAATGGGCGCGGGCGCGGGGCCTGCACAAGCTGAGCCTCGGCGTCTTCGCGCACAACTCCGCCGGGCTCGCGCTCTATCGCAAGTACGGCTTCGTCGAGGAAGGCCGCCGCATCAAGCACTATCGGCGCCAGAGCGGCGAGCTCTGGGACTCGATCGAGATGGGGCTTCTGCTCTAGCCGCTCTGGTTCGCCGCGGCCCGCTACCGGCGCGGCATCCCGGCGTTCTCGACGTCATCGGTCGGAACTTCTTTGGCACCCGCCGTCGCAACGCGGAGGGTTCACGTTCATCCACGCAGAGGACTGACCTTCCGGTGTTTGGATCTAAGGACGCTCGCGGAGAGGTTGGCGCTCTATCTCCGCACCTCCGGCGTCGAACCAGACCGCTTCTCCGATGAGATCGTCGCGGCGTTCGTGTTCGGGCCAGATCGACCACTCGCAGCGTCGTACGAGTGTCCCGCTCTGGTCAAACTCACGAATCTCGGCGGTGCCGGTCTCGTCATCCCACGTCGTCTCCAACCGGAAGACGACCCCATCCCGCATGCACTCTTCGGTCTGAGTTCGAATCACCGTTGAAGTATCACCGCCTCGAGCCCGTGTGAGGCCGGACTCGAACCGAGCGGCACCGTCCACGGTCAACCGTACGGAGGATCGAACTGGTGTCTGACACCTCAACGTGACGCACCTGATCGCCGTCCGTTAGCCGTGGTGTCAGACACCTGCGCGCAAGGTGTTGCTTACGGCCGGGTGATGAAGCAGAAGCAGTATTCGTCGAAGCCCCCGGAACCGTCGCCAGGAGCGAGGAAGTGCAACCTGTCGACCATGTGGTTGTGGCCACCGGCGAAGGGTTTATAGATCCCGGTTCCCTCCAGGATGGTTAGCTCGAAGGTTCCTTCCAGGAACCGCCCGCCGTGCCCGTCGCTCACAAAGTGTGCGTTGCTACCGGTGAACCGCATCGAGAACGAGCCTCCGGGGATGTGGTAGGCGCACAAGTGCCCGCTGAACTGCACGTAGAAGTCGCCGATCGGCTTGGCGGTGTTGGTGTTGCCCGGAGTTCCGCCGACCGGATAGATCCGCGTCGTCGAGTACGACCCGTCATTCAGGTCGACCATCGAAAGGCCGAGGTTCGGCCCCTGAGTCACGGGCTGGTAGAGCCCCTTCAAAAGAATCACGAAAGAATCGTCTGGCTGAGTCTTCGCTTGCGCTCGAACGTGTCCGGGCAATGCCAGAGCAGCCAGGGCGGCCAGTCCGCCGCCGATTGCAGTCTTTCGGTTGACCAGGGTTTGGTCGGTCAACGACGCGAGATCCATAACACTCTCCCTCCGGATCCAATTCCCCGCTTCGGTTGGGAGCAGGGCTGCGATCGCAGCGAGGAAAGAGGGCTAGGCGTCGCGAAGGCCAGAACGTGGCTGCCTAGGAGGCGATGTTGCGCGACTCACCGCGCTGGCAACGCGACCCTATCGTGCTCGTATCAGATGTGTCAAACGCCGTCGCGACGAGGAGCTCGCATGCGCCCGCCGAGAATGACATCGAGTTCAGGAATGTCTCTTGACGGCCCAGCGCTGCGCCGGCGGTGAGCACGGGATTCTCCGAGGACTCTTGCACTCTTCCCGCAGTGTGATTTGCTACGGATGCAACAAACTCAGGGCGTGGCACTAGGAGGGGAGAGAAGATGGCACGTAGACGCTTGGTCTGGTTTGTCGCGGTGGCAGTCGGCGCGTTAGTAGGGGCGCTCGGCGTCCTTAGCGCATCGGCCGCACCACCTGCTGAAACAGACGCCACCGCAGTGACGCAGTGGAACCTTATTGCGGTCAGCACGATCACCGGCGTTCCCGGCCCGGGGCTTCCAGGCCCAGCGGGCGGAGCACCACCGGCATCTCAAGTCAACATGGGGATGGTTCAGGGGGCGGTGTATGACGCGGTCAACGCGATCACGCCGAAGCATCATCGGCCGTACCTTCTGAACAGACGGTTCGGGAATACAGCGTCCGACGGAGCGGCCGTCGCAACGGCCGCGTACCTGGTTCTGAAGAACATCGTCGAGACCGTTCCTCAGAGCATCACGTTCCCCACCAGGGCGACCCTGCTCGCGACGCTCGTGTCGCAGTACGAAGCTGCGAAGAACGCGATACCCGACTCGCCGTTCAAGAATCAGGGGATCGCTGCCGGGACCGCGGCGGCACAGGCCACGATCGACGCGAGGCAGAACGATGGAAGGTTCGGGCCGTCCCAGTTCGTGCCGAACGCGAGCCCAGGGCACTGGGATCCGGTGGCACCAAACGGCACGACGGCGCAAGACCCCACTCCGTGGGTCGGCGGCGTCAAGCCGTTCCTGATGCAGAGCTCCTCGCAATTCCGTTCCGCCGGTCCACCTGCGCTCAACAGCCCCGCCTACGCGGCCGACGTCAACGAGGTCAAAGCGCTTGGCGGCGACGGCGTGGTGACGCCCTCGGCCCGAACGGCAACCCAGACGTATATCGCCAAGTGGTGGCAGAGCAACCCCGTCGCGAGCTGGAACGACGTCGCCCGCCAGCTGATCGCACGAAACCATCTCGACGCTGCTGACAGCGCACGTCTCCTCGCGATGGAGAATCTGGCAGCGGCCGACGCAGCGATCAACGACTGGAACGACAAGTACCATTTCAGCTTCTGGCGGCCGTTTCAGGCGATCCGCAGAGCGGCGGACGACGGCAACCCCGCGACCTCGCCTGATCCGACGTGGACGCCGCTGATATCGGCGCCCTACCCCGAGCTTGTGTCGGGACACCTCGGGCTCGACAGCTCGCACACCACCGTGCTGCGGATGTTCTTCGGCGACGCACCTGCGGGCGGCTACCAGATCACGAGCTTCTTCGTCAATCCCGGCGGAGCTGCTACGCGTTCGTTCAGCAGCTTCTCGCAGGCGGTTGACGAGATCGTCGACGCCCGCATCTGGGCGGGGCTCCATTTCCGCACTGCGGACGTGCAGGCCGTAGAGCTCGGAACGAATGTCGCGAACTTCGCGGCCGCGAACTACTTCGAGCCCGTGGGCAATCACTGACTCGGTAGTCGGCTCGTACCGTCGACTGAGAAGGCCCGCTCCAAGCGGGCCTTCTCACATTGCACGCGCACTCGGATGGCCCGCCGTGCTTACGTCCGAAACTGATTCGGTCTCAGCCGAACCAGATTCGGGGGTTCGGCTGACGGCGGCGCCAGCGGAACGAGCTAGCTGGCTTCGGGCTCCGGCGGCTGCATGGCGGCGCCGCCGGGAAGCGGGAACGGCCGCGGCTTCGCCGGTGCGGGACGCCGCTCGGGCTCCTTCGACGGCTCCGGCTCGGGGTCCGGCGCCGGGAAGACCGACTCCTCCGACTCGCCGGCGAGCAGCGCGACGAACTGGTCCTTGTCGATCGTCTCGTGCTCGATCAGGATCTGCGAGATCCGGTGCAAGTCGTCGAGGTGGTCGCGCAGAACGCGCGTTGCGATGTCGTGACCGTCTTCGATGATTCGGCGGATCTCGTCGTCGATCTCGCGAGCGACCTCTTCCGAGTAGTCGGGCTCGTTGCTCATCGAGAGGCCGAGGAAGGGCGTGTCCTGGTTGCGGCCGAGGACGCGCGGGCCGAGCTTCTCGCTCATCCCGAAGCGCATCACCATCTGCTTTGCGGTCGCGGTCACCTTTTCGATGTCGTTCGCTGCGCCGGTCGTGACCTCGTTGAAGACGATCTCCTCCGCCGCGCGGCCGCCCATCGTCATCGCGATCTGCTCGAGCAGCGCCTTGCGCGTCGTCAGGTAGCGGTCCTCGCCCGGGAGCGAGATCGTCAGGCCGAGCGCCTGGCCGCGCGAGACGATCGTGATCTTGTGGATCGGATCGGTGTGCTCGAGGAAGTGGCCGACGATTGCATGGCCCATCTCGTGGTACGCCGTGATCCGCTGCTCCTTCTCGGAGAGCAGGCGAGCCTTCTTCTCGGGCCCGGCGATCACGCGCATGATCCCTTCCTCCAGCTCCTCCTGCTCGATCACCTTCTTGCCTCGGCGGGCGGCCAGCAGCGCAGCCTCGTTGATCAGGTTGCGCAGGTCGGCGCCCGTGAATCCGGGGGTGCCGGCGGCGAGCGAGTCGAGGTCGATCGCAGGCGCGAGCGGCTTGCCCTTCGAGTGCACCTCGAGGATCTTGCGCCGGCCGTTGCGGTCGGGACGGTCGACGACGATCTGCCGGTCGAAGCGGCCCGGGCGGAGCAACGCGGGATCGAGAATGTCAGGGCGGTTCGTGGCGGCGATCAGGATGATGTTGTCCTTCATCTCGAAGCCGTCCATCTCGACGAGCAGCTGGTTCAGCGTCTGCTCGCGCTCGTCGTGACCACCGCCGAGCCCGGCGCCGCGATGGCGGCCGACCGC
>Ga0137359_10001601_pt1 | contig 17984 bp, 16 predicted proteins | sample Mad1_40_16metaG_FD_108281 | JGI IMG/M metagenome (GOLD analysis project Ga0137359, IMG submission 108281) | Vadose zone soil microbial communities from Angelo Coast Range Reserve, California, USA - Mad1_40_16 metaG | ecosystem: Environmental > Terrestrial > Soil > Vadose zone | place: USA... | reverse complement strand
GATGTTGCGGGCATGCGCAGCGAAGCGGGAAGCCGGCTGCGTGCGGGCTACCTCGCTTCCGAAGATGCCCCCTTGGTGCGGCGGCTCAAGGAGGCAGGCGCGATCGTGCTCGGTACCACCAATACTCCCGAAATGCTGATGGCATATGAAACCGACAATCTGCTGTACGGCCCCACGCGGAACGTCTCACGACATTGAACGGCGCGGTTGGTGGGCAGTTTGCGTTTGGTTACGATAGCCTAGGACGGAGAACGTCGGTGACGCGACCCAATGGCGTGAGCACGTCCTACAATTACGATTCAGTCTCGCGGCTCCTGACGGTGCTGCATCGGGCGAGTGGCTCGACGGTTGACGGAGCGACTTATACTTATGATGCCGGGAACAACCGAACGTCAAAACTGAACCAGCTGACAGGTTCCGTAGAGAACTACAGCTATGATCCGATTTACCAACTCACGCAGGTCGTCCAAGGCGCGAATACAATTGGAGCATATACCTACGATTCAGTGGGGAACCGGTTGAGCTCTCTTGGTGTATCACCGTACGCGAACAACAGCTCAAATCAGCTCACTTCTACGCCCGGTACGACGTTTACGTATGACAACAACGGCAGTGTGCTGACCAAAGTGGATTCCAGCGGGACGACCAGTTACGCCTGGGATTTCGAGAATCGGCTAACGAGTATCACCCTCCCAAGTTCCGGCGGAACGGTTGCATTCAAGTATGATCCGTTTGGCCGAAGAGTCCAGAAGAGCTCCGTAGCCGGCACAGTTATCTATGCATACGACGGCTTTGCTATGACGGAGGAGGTAGACGGTACCGGTGTTGTGCTCGCGCGCTATCTTCAGGGCAGCGGCATTGACGAAACGCTCGCCGAAAGCAGTGGAGACACTACGGCATTCTACGAGGCGGACGACCTCGGTTCTATCACGAGCCTCAGCGCCGCAAGCGGCTCGATCCTCAGCTCCTACACATACGACGCTTTCGGCAAACCAACGACTTCGGCGGGCACGCTGTCGAACCCATTTCGGTATACTGGACGCGAGTTCGATGCCGAGACCGGACTCCACTACTATCGCGCCCGATATTACGACGCGACAATCGGCCGTTTTATCAGCGAGGACCCGGTCGGTTTTGACGGCGGCGTGAACTTTTACGCATACGTATCAAATAACCCAATCGGCTATGTGGATCCGTTTGGCCTACTGAAGAAGTGCATCACGAAAATCATGTTGGTCACAGCGTACAGCACAGAAGCCCACAACGCAGTAGCCGATCAGTCATTCGTGCGCCGTGAGCGCAGGCACGGGCGGCGCGGTACGCCGAGGCCGGGCACGGTCGCAGCAGCCAATACGAACCCGCCTCCTTACGCTTTTGGCTGTTCAGTCCGAGTCTTTGACGCGAACACGGGCCACACTGACTATCGAGGCGAAATTCATGATTTAGGATCAGGATGGAACAGCAAGCCCGGCCATCACGATGTACTACCGGATGCATGGATCGATATCTGGATGACGCCTCGACAGAAGGCAAAGGTCTGGGGTAAGAAATACAGGACAGTTAAGTGTGCTGCGATGACTGCGAATAATCGCGTGTTAGCAATTGTTCTGGTGGCTGGCGTTGGCCTTTCTATGCTTGCGGCCGAATCGCGCAATTCAGCCAAGTTCCCGGTTCCAGGCCGTGACGCTATGTCGCCAGATGGCAGATACTCTGTCCATGGAGTTTATAGTGGCGAAACGGAACATCCCCTCATCCTGCGCGACTTGAAGATTCATGCGGACCGAATGCTCTATAGATATCGGAGATCTGTAAGCACCCTCTGGTCTGCCGATAGCAGGAAAGTCATCGTGAATGACTACGCGGGCAGCGATTATACAAACAATTTCGTCTTTTTCGTGGATCAAGGGACGCCGACGATAGATTTACGGAAAGAGATTACCGAGCATTCTGGTAGCGCCAAGAAGAGCATTGACGGAAATGATCACGTATATATGGCGGCGTCATGGTTAAACAAAGATCGTCTACGAGTGCTTGTTTGGGGTCATGGTGAGGTCGATCGGAAAGGATTCTGCCTCTGTTATCGGTACACCTTGAACGGAACAGCCGAAAGATGTGCGAAGCGGGTTGGCGGTGTCGATCCGGAGCAACAGTGCGACCGCGCCGCTCCCTGACGGGATCCGGCCTCCGAAGTTAAGCGATGCGGCTCTCGGCTGAATCCTCGGTCAGGGACGTGGTCGGAATTATCGCGGATGCGGGACATGGTCCGTTGACAAAGGTGATCGTCCCGACTTGATGCGACCATCGAAAATATGAGCAACTAGTTGAGATGCTGAACGTCGCGATGTATTTCGGTGACCTGCCCCTTTCTCCGCACGCTCCTGAATACGAAAGTTGATGTAACTCCATCCTCGTTTTGAGCGGGGGCGGGGGAAGGTACGATGCCAACTTGAACATCACCAGCAAGTCCATCCCAGTGAACGGCTCGAACGTGACCACGAGCTACACTTACAACGGCTTCGGTCAAGTGCTCACGGCGACCGATCCGCTGGGCAATGTCACGACGAATACATACGATGCCAAAAGGCAATCTACTCTCGACGATCACGCCTTCGCCGGATGGCATCGCGCCCGGCAGCACAACCTCATTCACCTACGATAACAAGGGCCAACTCCTGACAATCACTGACTCGCTCGGCGACGTCACTGCCATGACTTACACAACGACGGGGCTGGTCGCGACGGTCACAGATGCGCAAGGCAACGTCACTCACTACGAATACGACGCACGCGGCAATCGCACCGCCGTGTTGGACGCCTTGAACAACCGCAGCACCTTCACGTATGACGCACGCAATCGGCTGACGCAGATCACCTATCCCGACACCACCAGCACGTCATTTGCCTACGACACCCGTGGTCGTCGCACTTCGGTAACGGATCAAAACAACAAGGTCACACAGTATACTTACGACGACGCCGACCGGCTGACCTCGGTGACCGACGCGGCCAACAACGTGACCAGCTACGCCTACGACGCGGAGAACAACCTCGTCTCAATCACCGACGCGATGAGTCGGACGACCGCTTTTGCCTACGACGCCTATGGACGCGTGACGCAGACCACGTTCCCATCGTCGCTCGCGGAAACGTACGCCTACGATGCCGTTGGCAATCTGAGCAGCAAAACGGACCGCAAGAGCCAGACGATCAGCTATACATACGACGCGCTGGATCAACTCACGCAGAAGTCGTACCCCGATTCGACGGCGGTCAATTACACGTATGACGCCACGAGCCACCCGACGCAGGTGACCGATCCCAGCGGGATCTACGTTCTTACCTATGACCGCATGGGGCGGCTCACCGGCACCAACACGCAGTACTCGTTCCTGACCGGCCGCACGTTCGCGAACCTGTATACGTACGACTCAGCTTCGAATCGAACCGGTTTCACCGATCCTGAAGGGGGCACCACGAGCTACAGTTACGACGCGTTGAACCGAATGACAGGGCTCAACGGCGCAATTGGCGGGCAGTTCACGTTGGGATATGACAATCTGAGCCGCAGAACATCGCTCGCGCGGCCCAACGGGGTAAGTACCGCGTACAATTACGATTCGCAATGGCGACTCTTATCTATCCTGCACCAATCGAGTGGCTCCACGATTGATGGCGTGACTTACACCTACGACAACGCACGGAACCGCACGTCAAAGCTTAATCACCTGACCGGGATCACTGAAAGCTACGCGTACGACGCGATTTACGAGCTTACTCAGGTCGTGCAGGGCGCGAATACGACCGAATCTTATACGTACGACCAAGCGGGCAATCGCCTAACTTCGCTGGGAGTCTCCCCGTATAGCTATAACAACTCGAATCAACTCACCTCTACGCTGAGTGCGTTCTTCACGTTCGACAACAACGGCAACACGCTCACGAAGGTTGATTCAACCGGCTCGACTTCGTACGCGTGGGATTTCGAGAATAGGCTCACCAGTGTGACCCTGCCCGGCTCGGGCGGCACGGTGACGTTTAAATATGATGCCTTCGGCCGGCGCGCCCAGAAGATATCCGCTACCGGCACGGTGGTGTATGTCTATGACGGCGCGAATGTCGCTGAAGAAACCGATGGTGCCGGTGCGGTACTTGCTCGTTACGCGCAGGGCGGCAGCATAGATGAACCTCTCGCTGAAAGCCGAGCTGGCGCGACCGCATTCTACGATGCAGACGGCCTGGGCTCCCTCACCAGCCTGAGTGCGTCCAGCGGCTCCCTGGTAAGCTCTTATACTTACGACGCATTCGGCAAGACCGCGTCTTCGGTTGGATCGCTAATAAACCCGTTTCGCTATGCTGGTCGTGAGTTGGATCAAGAAACCGGCCTATACTACTACCGCGCCAGATACTACGACCCTTCCACTGGTCGATTCCTCACTGAGGATCCGATTCAATTCCGAGGCGGCAGTAACTTTTATCGGTATGTTCGTAACAGTCCGCTCCGCTTTGTTGATCCTCTCGGTCTAGAGCCCGAGGACATTTTCGATAGCTGTAGCAGATGCCACATGCTGTGCGACTTGAAATCCAAGCTGGACACGACGGTTATAACGTCCGCGGCGTTTGTTCGCGGCTATTTGGCGAGTGGCGCCTTCACGAGTTGGACGCGTCCGGTTCAAGGAAGCCGCATTGGCAATAGCCCCGCTAAAATTGCCAACGATTCAACGCAGGCAATGAAGGACTGTCAATTGGCGCAAAAGGCCTGCCACGGAAACTGCAACTTTAACGAGTGCGCGGTCATGGCCCCGCCACTGTGGTGGCCTTTCCCCCCAGGTTGGCCGTTCGCAAAATCTAAGGATAGTAAGTAGTGCTATGAAGCGAGGCGCGATGAGCATGCGGATAGTAGGAATTGTCGGGATGGTTCTCGGTGCTTTGGACTTGGGCTCGGTCATTGTAGGAATTCCCAGGATTCTCGGTTCAGGGGCTCACTTCATGGATACGAGCCGAGGAGTTGTAATCTCGATGTCCGTCGTGAGCGGTCTTTTCAGTTGCTTTCTTATTGCACTCGGAGCGCGAGCAATGAGGTCGCCAGACACGGCGGCACGAGCATTGGCCTGGCTTTTTTCGATCGAGTTAATCTATTTCGCGAGCCTAATCATACTGCCTACTATTTCGTCCGAACTAGGTCTGCGTGTGGGGGCTGCTTTCGGAGTAGGCATGCTTGGCATGTCGTTTCAAATATTTACCGCCTTACCTCTGTGGGGAGGTGTGTTGTCCATGCTGGCAATGCGCCGCAAGCGAGCTGACGCGGGCCACTCGATCCCAGGGGGCCATACCGCTTGACGTTTGATGGTATGGGTGCCACCTCTTGACGGCGGTCAATTACAATACGACGCCACGAGCCACCTGACACAGGTGACCGATCCCAGCGGGATCTACGTTCTCACCTACGACCGCATGGGGCGGCTCACCGGTACCAACACGCAGTACACGTTCATGACCGGATGACCGGCCGCACGTTCGTGACCTGCCCCCTTACTCCGCGCACTTCTGAATACGAAAGTTAGTGTTAACTCCATCCTCGTTTTGAGCAGGGATGGCGGTGGGGCAAGGGGGACGGCGTTTGAGTCCCCTTGCCCCCACTCCAGCCACGTTGAAGCTTGCCGTCGCGGCCTGAGCTGCGAACTCCTTCGGAGTGCGTGCGATAACCCAGGCTGCTGTGCGGGCACGTGGGGTTTGCTCACGCAACCGCTGGGCGCAATTGTTCCGGCGAGTGGCAAACCGATGCCGGATCGTTTGACGGGAGGAGTTCACTTTGAAAATGGCTGCAAGTGTAGCGATCAAAAAACTGTTCCAGGAGACGGGTTCAGTCTAAGTGCCGCGTCTACGATTCCGCCTACAGCGGCCGCCGATCATCGCAGAAGTCATTGTCTGCTAAGGCTCTGCGAAACCAAAGCCTCCGCTCTTAGGGCAGGTGCGCTACATGGTAAGTCGTGATTCGACTAATGCACGTGAGCTTGGGCAGGTGCACCGACGCTCTTGTGGCGCTTCTTGCGGGCGGACGCGTCCCGTGTCCTCTTCTTGTGCGTTGCACTTTCTGCACTAGCTGGGAGCTAGACCCGTGTCCTCCGGACTTTTTGAAAAGACAGCCGCCTCGTTTTGCACCACTGAGCGCAGGATATCGAACATCTGCTTCTGCGACTCGTGATTGATAAGGTGTAGCTTCTCAGGGATTGCTTCGGGTTTCGTCGTTCGAGCAACGTCAAGCAGACGCAATCGCGTTGAGGAGGCGAGTTCGCGAAGCGATATCGCAGCCAAACTAGAATGTCCGTACCGCTGTCCCCAGCGAAACGTATTCAGAAGTCCTGTCGTTGCCCCGGCGAATGCAGCGGCGAGAATTGCAATCAGCTTCAGCGTCGTACTGGCGGTCGGAGTCTGGACGAAATACGTTACCAATGTTGGAGCGCCTACACCCAGAATCGCGGCAGCGAAGGAAAAGGCGCTATTGGACCAACGAAGCCGCTGCGCGCGGCGCTGCTCGATCGCAGCAGCACTCTCGATACTCTCGACTGTTTCCTCGAGAATCTGCTCCGGTTCCTGCTCATCCATATTTCCTCCTGCTATGACGACGCCTTCAAGAACACAGGTATTATTCTGCTAGATCTCTGGCGAGAATCCCTGGGGAGACTGCTGCAGTTCGGTGAAGACGTCGTTCCAAAGTCTGCCAACGCCCCGCGCTTGGATCCAACAGAGGAGAGTGCGATGAATTATGGCGACCATCAGCAAGGCCGCTAGAACCGTCTCCCACCGGCCCAGCAGAGGCGAGACATTCTCGCCCGCTGAAAATGTGCGCAAGTCGTCAGACACAATGTAGGCATGCACTGCGGCTCCCGTCAGCAGCATTAGCAGGGGCACTTGTGTCATCTTCTGCACGCGCTTCCCCACTCCCGCCAAACGACTGCTAGGCACGGCTTTCGCTGCGTCGCCGGTGATTGCATGCGAAGGTGCCAGCCGCGAACGTGGTACCGTGAGCACCTGCGTCATCACCATAAGGTCGTAGGCCAAAGCCAGTTCGGACGATCGCCGCGCCAGTTCGAAACATTGCCGGATGTTTTCCTCCTGCCGGAACAGGCTGAACTGCAACCAGTACAACAAAAGGAAGAATGTGATCCCAGAGACCAAGCTGAGATCGTTAACATCGAAGGTAAAACCCAGGACCGGGGCGCTGATCGTCACGACCTGATGAACCATCGAGCTCTCCAGTTCGTCCAGGTACTTCTCGGTCTGCTTGCGCGAAAAACCCCATGTGGCGAGAAAGCTTATAGCGTGCTGGAGGCGCTCCGACGTCGGGCGCTGACGGCAAGTGGCTCTTGTGTTTGGCATCGCCACTGGCTGGTCCATGTCGCCATACGCGGGCACACAGTTGAAGATCCACACGAGGTCTTGTGCCACCGTAAGCCGCGCAGTGCGCCAGTGGATATCTTCCTCTTGGAAAGCTGCCACCGCCACCAGGAGGGCCGAGATCTGCATCAGGAATACGATCCGGCGCGCGCGCTTCGACGATTCGTCCGTGTAGGCGAGTGCGATCTTGAGTTCGTCCGTCATAGTTCTTTGTCCGCCCGAGAGACCCAAAGCCCGCATCCTCTCTTGTCCATAAAAAGCGCCCTGATTGCTTAAACTGTTTGTGGTGTCGTCTCGTCTTCAGCTCCAGTTAGACAACAGTGACCGTCTTGGTTACAGCAAAGCCGCTCGGCGTCATCAGAAGTAGGGTACCGGTTCCCTTGCCGCCGGGAACCAACGTAACCTTGATCGTCTTCGAGTCACTGAACTGAACAGACGCGGGTGGTAGGTCGACGGCTTCCTGGGCGCCCGGAGGGGTCCAGCGGGCCGTGCTCCCCTCGCGGAATCCGCTTCCGGTTACTGTCAGCTGCAATGCGGAGACACCGGACTTCACGGCACCCCCATCAACGGCAACGGTCATTATCGTCACGGGGTCAGCGGTGAAACGGCTCTCAGCAAATTGGCCATCTGGATTGGCGATTCGGAAGTCATGATCCCCGGAGCTCAAGTCGACGCCGGCGGCAAGATTAACCTTGATCTCTAATTTCGAACAGAAGGTCTTATCCGCCGCTTCGTCTTGCGGTGTGAGTTTCACCAACGGCCCAGCCGCAGCCGGATCGATCGGCAGCTTCTTGCCATCAATACCGAAATCGCCATCAGCCGACAAGTTCTCGCCCTGAATCGTGATGGTTCCCACAGTATTGGGGGTATTGGGATCGGTGTTCTTCGCCCAGGCGATGTTGCGAATAACTGGGCCTGGCTTCCGGACAACCTTTCCACCTAAATACCCCGTCGCACTGACTCCCATGACGTAGAGCAGCCCGTAGGGGATATTCGGGAAACCGGAAATCGTCGCGGGATCCTGTGACACGAGGAGTGCAATGAAGCCGAAACATGCAACCAAGGTCCAGACGAAGAATTGAAACCGCTCCGGCACGACCTGGCCGCCGATGCTAATAAAATCGGCAGCAGAGGGATAACGCGCCCCTGATCCCTTGCTGCCACGGGCCGCAGTCGCGCCGGCCGCGATGACCGTCGTACCTGCGCTCATTCCGAGAATGGCGGAAAAGTTTGACGGCACGTCAGGCAACATGAACTGCCACTGTACGAGCCATCGGCAGAGGAAAACGTAAAGATACCCGAATACGAACGTACAGGAGAACAAGAGCAGTTGAAACTTCGAGAGGCTATAGCTGTTCGACTGGGGATCAATGAAAAAAGACCAAAAAGCGGAGTAGTGCTTCCCGTCGATTACGTCATCTTTCAGTCCACGCGCCACCAGTCGGTAGATGATGAATCCCAGGACGCCGAAGATGAGAATCGTTGAAGCGACGACACGCGCCGCTGACATCCGCGAGAGCACGAGCTGTCTTTCGCCTGAGCGGATAACGCCGACACCAACGCTCAGTCGCAATGGGCCCTGATATGGTTCAGCCTCGTAACCCACGACGTGTAATTTCTCTGGTGCTTCAACCCATAAGCAAGGTTTTCGATTGGCGGGATCCGCGCACTTGGTTGCGTCGGCAGCCCGGCTCTTAATCACGTCTCCTTGGCCCGCTATGTAGATGTGATCATTATCCGCATCGGGCGAGAAATTCTGACCAACGACCTCGAAATCAAAAAGACCTGTTTCGGCGTTGCGGTAGGCCGTCGTCGGATGAGTTGCGTCCAACTTCACGGCATCAACCTGGACGCGCAATTCACCTGTAATCTGTTGATCCTTGAGGTCTCCGCCATTGTCGAGAGTGGCGTAGTACCGGCCAGGCGGCGTTCCGTCCGGCAGCGTCGCTGAAAAAGTGGAAGCGTCGTCAGAGATCTTTCCAGTGAGGGGCGGTTGGGGATTGCCGTTTGTGAGTGAATGCAACGTGAGGGTCGTGGTCTTTGACTTATCGAACGAGCCCTGCACGGTCAGTATCGACCCAGGAGTAACGACCTCTGGGAAATGCGATTTCCAATCGAGAGCTGCTGCGCTCGCGGACAAGAACGCGCTGACAATCATCCAGAGCACTAGTGGGCTAAGACTTTTCATTGTGACCTCCGGAGCCCCATTGGTGCTGCGAAAGTGGTACCGGTCCTGCAGCCCTCCTCAGTAGTCGCTAGAGCGAGGAAACCGACGTACCGAGGCTGTAGCGTTACTGACTGCCAGGAGGCACCGCACTCCGTTCCTGCTTTTTGAACTGGAGAAATCGTTCAAATCGATCCTTGGCCACGGCGAATTGACCGCGAGGGCCTTCTAACGCCTTGAGAGCTCTGGAGCCGACCGCCGCCATGTCTTCGACATCGGCCATGTGTTTTTCGAGCATTTGGCTGAATGAAACCAAAGCCTGTTGATTTTCGTTGACACGCTTGTTAGTCACTTCAGCCGGGCCGACAAGCGCGTTTGTGAAAGCAGGAGGAGCATCGGGACGCGGAGTGGCCCGCCACTTCACAACGTCGCCAAATGATGTCGCCTGGGCGGTTCTGTTGCCGAGAGGTCCGAGATGCCATTTGTCAGACGCGTATTTTAAGAGGCTGGTGTGGTCAAAGACTTCGTGAATGCACATTGGATCCAGGAATGGCGAAATCAGCAACGCGGGCACGCGGAGACCAAGGGTCTGAAAGTTGAATTCGTCCGTGTGTTTGTCGGGCGCCACGGTGGCAGGCGGTTCGACGTGATCGTAGAAGCCGCCGTGCTCGTCATACAGGACGACTAATAACGTTGTGTTCCAAAGGGCCTCGTTGGAACGGATTGCGTTATAGACTTTAGCAATGAGCAGTTCGCCTTTCATGATGTCACTGGGAGGATGCTGGTCGTTTTGACCTGCTCCGGAATAGCAGGGCTCAATGAACGCGTATTGAGGGAACGCTTTGGCATCGCCGTCGACATCGTCGAAAAAGCCGTCCATGCCGCGGTAATGGTCGGCGTGCAACAGCTGGTGCACCAATACGAGGCTTTGGGCTTCTCCGTCGTGGTAGATCTTCCAAGTGACACTCTTGTCAGATAGTCGGTCGTAAATTGTCGGTTGGTCGTAACAGTGCCAATTCGGATCAAACACACCGGAGGGCATCTTGATATGGCCCAAGCAGGTCCCGCTGTGTACAAAGAATCGATTCGGCCATGTTGGGCCCGGCATAGAGGAAAACCATCGATCGCACACTACGAAGTTGCGCGCCAAGGTATGAAGCACGGGCAAGAAGTCGAGAGGGTAATAACCCATGATCTGAGCCTTCGACTCTGCCGGGCAGTTCGGATGCGCTTGCGCGTAATCCCGAACAAAGCCTGTATTTCCGTTCACCAGCTGATGCGCGACATTCACAAACTCGTGTGCCGGGTCCAACGAAATCGAAGTGAGCCGAGTTTCCGCCTGCGAAACTTGAACAGTCTCATCCGGGAAATCGGGATTTGATTTCGGGTGGGATGGATCTACGCCGTCAAGATCCGGGTAAACTGCCTTCAGCGAACCAAGCATCTGGTCGAAGGAGTGGTTCTCTAGCGTCAGGACAACCACATGCTCAATTGGGTCGGTCACGAACCATCTCCTGGCACTCTTGGGTGTACTCGCTCGCACACAATGCTTCTCGCTCAATCCGATCTTCGACGCTTGCGCCCACTAGGGTCGTGGAGGTTTCGGCTTCGCGCCCAAGGCCGACACTTCGACTGCTGCCGCCCGCAAATTGTCGAGTTGAGCCTGCAGACGGGTCTGTTCGGAGCGCAGCTCTACCAAGGTAGAGGTTATGCTGCGAATGTCATCCGGATCAGACGCTGCCCGCAGCGCAGCTTCCTGCTGCGCAATCTGCGCATTGATGGCCGCAAGGGCTACTTCCAGCCCGGCAATCTGTTCTTCTTTAGTCATATTTCAACCCCTCTTTTTGATGACGGGAGCCTTACGTCTTTTTCAAGACCTCATCACATCCTTTTGCTCCAAAGGCTTTGGCCGCAGCCTTAGCAGAGTCGCCGCTTCCAGCCTTCTGGGAGCTCAACTGCTTACATACCTTTTTGTCGAATTCGTTCTTTGTGTCTTCGGCGAATGAGCCTAGTGCTGATGCGCCATCTCTGAGAGATGGCTTCTTGGCGAGCGCCGCCAAGAGCTTGGAAAGAGCCGAGATCTTATCCTGCTCAACTTTCAGATCGTCGAAAGACTGCAAGTATTGACTCGTTGTGTCGGTCTCTGCTGCTAGCATCTCCCGATTCGCTGCGTAATCAATCTTTGCATAGTCAGCTAAGTCCTTCCGCCAGAGCGACACGGGCTTGCGCCCCTCTGTATAATCGGCCGCGAGGGTGTCCGACCGTTCGTTGCGCTCGTTCTGCAGGGAGGAATCCACGAGGGCACGATTGTCTTCAGCGGCATGGGCCGCTTGTTTAGCGTACGCGGACTTTTCGGCCGCTATCTTCCCTGCAATCTGAGTGGAGCGCTGATCCAGAATGTCCTTCGTCTTCGTGGCGAAATTGCGCGCGCTGTCGTCGCATCCGGACAGGCAGAACCCGGCAACGATCATGACGGATAAAGGAAACAGCCGCTTAGACATAGGAATCGCTCACTCGTGAATGACGTTATTTGGCCGCTGCCGCTCCGATGGCTGCGGTATTTGCGATATAGGCCATCAGTTGTGCGAGGTCGCTCGGTTTGACTCCGCTCTTCCAGTAAATCGCGAGACGTTGGGATGCGGCCTGAATGGTCTGGTCATAAGTTGCTGAGTTAACGGCGCTTCGGCGAATGGCATGGCGACGTTCCTCATCACTCAAGCGGAGCGCGGCTAATTGGCCAGCGGCATCCAGCTGAGCGACAGCCGCAGCCGCCTCATGCAATGTGTCCATCAGTTGACGAAGGAGTTGCCGATCGTGATTATTAACTGCGCGCTGCAGAGTAACCTCGATTCGCTCCTCAGAGCCAACCAATCCCGCCGCCATAAGCCGATTCAATGCCGTTTCCACGTGATTAAGCGCTGCGCTCAGCTCCATTGACTCACGCGCTTTGATTTGAGCGGTCGCTTGGACGTGTTCCGCCTCGAGAGCCAGGAGGAGAAGATCGGTTTGCTGCGGCGGAGGCCGCAGCGAGGCAGGATCGACACGGATGACCTGATAGCCGTCCCAAATGCCTTTGACTGATGCGTACAAAGCGATCATCTGGTCCAGTCCATCGCCCAGCTTATCCAGCGCGGACGAAAGGCCCTTCACCGGATGTCCAGCGCCGCCTGTGAAGGCCGCGATCTTATTTGCATATTCGATGACATCCTTACCATTGTCGGTAAGCCAGCTAAATGTTTGCACGACTAATGGGTCGTCAGTTTTGCTTGCCGCTTTGAGACTCTGCAGCTCCCGATCCAACGCTTGCTTTCTTGCCGCAAGATCATTGAGCTTCTTCTTAATTTCAGCCTCCGACATCGTGGGTTCGGCGAGAAAGAAATTAAGCCGCGCCTCCAGGCCTCGTAGCTCACATGCGACAGATCTGCAGCCGGCAAATACGGGAGGCTGGTTCGGAATCGAGATGATTGTGGGGGCTGTGCCCTGATCCCATTGGCCGAAATTCGATAGTTTCGCCCGCATCCGCTGCTCTACAAAGGCCATCGTGGTATCCGCCTCACGTTTCGCCTGTAGGTCAACATTGTGCAGCATCTTGGTAAACAGCGCGCCAGCCGCGATATCGCTTGCCTTACTTTGTGTGTCCTGTGCAGTCTTGTCCCGACCCTGGTCGTAAATGATCCGTTGTGCCAGCGCTGGCAGAGCACTGCAACAGATCACCAGGATGAGAATCAGGCGGGCTGCAATCGCCATTTGGAGCATCGAAGTAGTGTAGCTGTGCCTCGGATATATCAAATCGTCTGCGCACGGATATCGCATCAAATCCCTCCACTCACAGGGCCCATCGCATCGCCTGATCCGCATAGTTGAAGCGAGTTGGTTGAGGAGTGCGGCGCAGTATAAGGACCAGAGACTCCAAGTCAAGAGTAAAGGGGGAGACGCGCATCTACCTTTCGACTTCTGCGAGCACGTTTCGGAGTGGCGAGCGGGGAAATTTATTTCATGTTCTGAAAACAGAAATAAGTTCAGGTATTATTGGGTTTTACGGGTGGAATGGGTTGCACAGTGATACTGGGCGCGAGTGTCGTGCGACTGGGGTATTCGTAAAGCAATGGAAACATCGTGAGCTGGCGCTGTTCCGTTTCCGGAACAACTCGCACTCCCCCTTAGCAAGATGGCACGAACCATCCCGGAGGTCATGGACCAGCGAGCTGCCCACAGCAACTATCTCCTCGCCATAATTCTAAAGATATTGACAGCCGCTAGAAATGGTGCTGGAATTCGCCACCCAAGGAAGTGCGCAGTAGATGCGCCTCGCGCGACGGGGGCTGGGCGGGTGCCGGGACCATATGAGTGCATCAGAAGCCGTGTCACTACAGCCTAGCGTAAAGGCAGACCGCCCGATCGTCTCTGCGACGGCGGATGCTCCACCTGATTGGATTCTGAAGAACATAGCGGATGCATCGCAGAATACGGCCCAGATCTACTTTGTGTACGTAGGTGCGTTGGCGTATTGTGCCCTGACGGTCGTAACCGCAAGCGACCAATCGCTCGTCCTCAACGAGGCTGTGCGGCTGCCCATTGTAGGTCTCGATGTCCCGTTTGCTGGTTTCTTTGCTCTCTGCCCGATCCTCTTAATTCTTCTCTTTGTGTACTTGCAGATTTACATTTCTCGCGTAAAGACCCTTACGAGCGATCTTCGTGCACGAGGCATGGCGATCGAGAAGGGACGCTTGTATCCGTGGTTACTCAACATCGCGGACGACCCTGACCCCGCCCCTATTGGTTCACTGCAATCGCTGGTAGCCGAAGTCTCCGTGTGGTGGTTGTTACCGGCGGTGCTGGTTCTGTTTGCGATTAAAGTCATAAAAAAACATGACCCAGCCCTTAGCTACGTTGTCAATCTCAGCCCGCTGATCGCAGGTGCTGTCGCGTGGTGGTTCTGGAGCCATTACCCTCGGTCCAGGCCGGAGCGTGCTCGGCTCGGCGTACGGAGGACACTGCTGATTGTGCCGGCGGCGGCGCTGCTCGCGTTCTCAGGGTTGTCAATCGGCTATGTGATTCCGCGTGCAAACAAGGGCGTACCGCCAGAGTTCCTCAAGAAGTGGACGTGTGTCGACCTGAGCTTTCGTTTGCTAGTCAACGAGCCGAAATCGACCGACTACGCGGCCATTCATTGGGCTGATCTGCGCGGTGTACATCTTGAAGGGGCGGAGCTGTCCAGCTCGGTATTGAAGCGCGCTGACTTGAGGTCGGCGCATCTCGAACATGCATCATTGGTTTCGGTAAATCTCGAAAGAGCCGACTTGGCGGGCGCCTATCTGGAAGGAGCGAACCTCTCGGGAGCGAACCTGACAGGTGCCCTCCTAACGGAGGCCCGCTTGGAATCCACAACTCTTTCGAATGCAACACTGCTGAATGCAAATCTCGAGTCCGCGGACTTGAAGGCCGCGAAGCTCACCGGCGCCAATCTCCACTGTGCAAATCTTGCCAGCGCCGACCTCCAAGGCGCGACACTGGCGGGAAGCAACATGATGCAAGTCGATGTCTGGCGAACGCAGGGACTTTCTATGGCACAACTCTTGACTGTTCGATCAATCTATAGGCCCCTGGTTCCGACAGCAGTATTGGCACAGACCAAAGCGCTAAACGAGGTGCTGTTCGACGAGCCGCAACTCGATGTTGCGGACGAATCTAGTTTGTTTGATGTTCTGAATTGCACCTGGAGGCATGTGCAGGTACCGCAGGTACCGCAGCCACCGCAGCCATGACCCCCCTTACCACGCACCGACATCCGCACTTAGTGTTATCCATGCTTTGTGTCGTTACGGTGGTCATGGTTCTGCTTTTGTGCAGTGGATATGCAAACGCTGCTGTGCTGTGTCCTCCTAGTGGGTCCGGTGGTGACGCACTAGCCAACCGCCAAAAGAATCGCAAAGAGAATGTCGACAAGCCGAACCCGCTCTCACTCCAAGAGATAAGGGCATTGGCTATTCCCCCCGGCATAAAGCGGGAGAGGGATGAGTGGCCGCCGGCCGTGGTGAAGACAGTGGCGGAACAAGAGAGGAGGCTCGTTGTCACTGAGGGATATGTGATCGACGTTCGGCGCGAAGGGCCCGAGGCTGCGAACTGCAAGTTGAAGGAGTGGACGGACTATGAACTCTGGATCGCGGACAGCCCAACAGCCACGAAATCCGATGCGGTCGTCGTGGAAATTACGCCCGGCATCCGGGCTCTGCATAGTGGATGGACGCTGGACACACTGCAACGCTTCAAAGCGTATAGGGCTAAGTTTCGCTTTACGGGGCGGCTTTTTGTTGATTCAGCACACTTGGCCGACTCAGCACAGGTGCGGGGAGCGCCGTTGCGAGTCACCTTATGGGAGATTCACCCGATCACCAAGATAGAAGTGCTCGATGGCGCGATATGGGTCGTGCAATAACACACCGCTAGTAGGTGGTCCGGTCGGATCGCATACGTTCGACATCACGATTCGGCCTCCTGCTTTCATTTACTGACTCGCGAGCGCCTCGGAGTCCACGATCCACGAATGGATATTTGGAGATCGACTGGAGTGTAAGGCCACAGATTCATATGAGGAGGCGACATGAACGCTGGGGATATCACCCCGACATGCTCAATTGCTGTTGAGGTGTACGACGGTGCTCGCGAATTATTTCCAGCCGAAACAAACGTCCTTTATCGATTGTTTAACGGCGCTCACCGAGAGATTACGACTGTTACAAAACCGCCACAGGTGCGTTTCACTGATTTAACGTTTAGCGACAACCTGGATGACAATTACAGCGTGGTTGTTTCCGTCCCGTCTTTCGGTACGACGGGATATTTCCCGGTGCGCCTCTCACCGAGGGCGGTACCGACCGTTCGGCTGATTCTTCTGTCCGCCAAACCGAAATTCGACTTTACGAACGCATCATGGGATCGTCTGCGACAGAATGCGAGGCGCGCGTGGGATGCCCTCAACGGAACCGCCCTCGGCGCGGCAGGAAATCCCATTGCTCAGGAGGCGTATGAAGGGTTGGGGAAGGCCTCTGAAAAATCGGTCGCTTGCCTGCTGAACATTCTGACGGCGATGGATCAGATTCAACTGGGGGGGAATGAGACACCGCTCGACTTCGTAAAAGACATCCGATGGGATATGCCTCCGCAGCAAGATCGATTCTATTGCTGGGCAGACCAGTCCCTGATCGAGGCGATACGCGAATCGGGCCGCCTCTTTGCTCAGGAGCCTAAGCCGAGTCTCTTTCATGGAGGGACCGCAACGCGGAGCTGGAAGGAGGCTGAATATTCGGAAGCGAATGTGCAGTTCACATTCCACGAGGGTATTACTCACCCTTCCAACCCCAAGTGGGTTCAGCTCGAACCGGACATCGATTACTTCAAAGATCCAGCAGCCCATTTCTTCGGAGAAGTATTTGTGAACTGGTTCGGATCCATAACCGAACCCACACAGGTCTACCAGCTGCGGTTTATTGATGGCAACCAACCGGGTAGGATTCCGTTCGCGCCGCCATATGTTATTCGTTGAGACGACACTCTTGCGAGATGCAGGGAGGTTTGGAATGAAGCGCTTGCTCCGATTTATTGCGATTGGCTGTTGCGCCGTGGCGATGTGGACGGTTCCGTCGATAGCGCAAGTTTCGGTTGCAATTCGCACGGCTCACGCGAAGGCTCGGCCATCGCCCGCTGCTTCGGCTGCGGCTGTCGCGACGTTGCACCGCGGTGAATCGTTCATCGTTGTTGATGATCTTCCTTATTGGTACAAGATCACGCTCAAGAACGGCCACCGTGCCTATGTCGCCAAGAGCGCCTGCACGGTTGTGGGCGAAGATGACAATGAGGTCCAGCCCGACTTGCCACCGACGCCGGAGCAACCCAGCCTTCCAAGCCCGCCGGCCTCGGTTGGTGCATGCACGTCGACAAAGGTGCCCGCCAACTGGAATGTTTGCCCCGCAGACGGCAGTGGGGGCAAGTACGCAGAAGCGTATCTCCAGAAGAACCGACTCGACATCGCGTGCAGTTACAGCCCGATGTCGCCAGCGGACATGCTTGCATTGCAATCCTTACCGAATGCGGTTCGGGCGCTTCCCGACAGCGATCCTCGACTGCAGTACTTGAAATCGACCGAAGCCAAGGCGGTGGTTGTAGAGGCTTATTTGGCGATGGCCAAGGATGGCGGCCAAGAAGGCGTGAACTGTGGCTCGGGCACTCGCTTAGACACACACATGGAGCTCGTGGACAACGATACCCAGGATCCCAAAGCGAACCGTCCCACTCACGTTATCGCGGAGGTGACACCTTGGTTCCACGAGGCAATCCCGAATTGGTCGACTCAAGCGCTTGGTGGCTACGCGAGCTATGTCGGCGGATACGGAGCGGCACAACCTGCACATGCGCCGACGAAAGTTCG
>Ga0137359_10001597_pt1 | contig 17994 bp, 16 predicted proteins | sample Mad1_40_16metaG_FD_108281 | JGI IMG/M metagenome (GOLD analysis project Ga0137359, IMG submission 108281) | Vadose zone soil microbial communities from Angelo Coast Range Reserve, California, USA - Mad1_40_16 metaG | ecosystem: Environmental > Terrestrial > Soil > Vadose zone | place: USA... | reverse complement strand
GCGAGAATCATAAGGTCGGCCCAGGAGATTTTCCGGCCGTATTTCTGCTTGATCGGCCACAGCAGCCGGCGCGCCTTGTCGAGGCTCGCGTTGTCCGGCCAGCTGTTGACGGGCGCAAAGCGCTGCTGGCCGGCTCCGGCGCCGCCGCGGCCGTCGCCGATGCGGTAGGTGCCGGCGAGGTGCCACGCCATCCGAATCATTAGCCCCCCGTAGTGGCCAAAATCGGCTGGCCACCAATCCTGCGAGTCGGTCATCAAGGCATGCAGGTCCTTGATCACGGCATTCAGGTCGAGGCTCTTGAACTCCTTGGCGTAGTCGAACGCCTCGCCCATCGGATTGGAGAGAGTGGAATGCTGGTGGAGAACGCGAAGGTCGAACTGGGCCGGCCACCAGTCTCGGTTCGTGTATGCGCGGGTCCCGCCCGTGAACGGGCACTTGTTTTCACTTGCCATGGTCACTCCGATCGTGTTCCGCAATTCGGGGTTCGCACCCCAACCTCCCGGTATCGGTCGGTCGCCACGGCAACCGGTCGAAACCTCTTGACGGCAACGCCCGCCGACGCGATATGGAGCGCCGGCGCGCCTTGTCAAGAATTGGAATTATTACAATTAGTCGACGCCGCCCGGGCAGATCCGGACGACGATGTCGACCCGCCTGATCTCGGTGTCGGCCGGCAGCAGTGGCAGCCCGCTGACCGATAATTGCTGTGCCGGGATGTCCTGCGGTTGCCCGGTCGCTTCACGGGGTGACGCACGCTGCAGGCCGACGACGCGGCCGCCTACATGGTCCGCCACATGCTGCACCCAAATGGTGGCCGGGGCGTCAAGGGCGCCGATCCCGAGTTCGTCGAGGATGGACAGCGGGAGCTGACCCGCTTCTCGTTCCCGCGCCAGAACAAGGAAGGCGGCCTCTGCATCGCCGATTTCTTCCGCGACGTCGCCAGCAATGAGCGCGACGTCATCGCCCTGCAGGTGGTGACGATGGGGCGGCGTGCCTCGGAGGCCGCCCGCGAATGGTTCGCCGAGAACCGCTACCAGGATTACCTCTATTTGCACGGCCTCTCGGCCGAGATGGCCGAAGCCTTTGCCGAATACTTGCACAAGCGCATCCGCGGCGAATTGGGCTTTGCCGCCGAGGAGGCCCGCGACCCCGACGCGATGCTCGCCCAAGGCTACCGCGGCAGCCGTTATTCCTTCGGCTACCCCGCCTGCCCCAACCTCGCCGACCAGAAGCAGCTGTTGGCATTGCTCAACGCCGACGAAATCGGCATCACGCTCTCCGAAGAAGACCAGCTCGACCCGGAGCAATCGACTTCGGCCATCGTCCTCCACCACCCCCAGGCGAAATACTTTTCGGTGTGACGCGCGGCTCGGCGCCGCAGCATTCCCGGTTTTTCCCGTGGAACCGGGAATTTCGTCGATTTGCCCCATCCAACCGCCGTTTGGTCGAGAAAATGATGAAGCAAATCAAGCCGTTGCCAGCAAATTTCCGTAGCCGAGCTAACCGGGAATTCGCGCCGGCTAACCGGGAATTAAATACGTCGAACCGGGAATTAAATTCCGGCTACCAAAAGAGTATCAGCAAGAGACCCATCACCTCGCCTTATCAAAATGCGATAAAACGTAAATCCAAATGAAGGGGCAATCTTACCACGCAAGTTCGCCTTTTGTGAGGCGGGGCCTATGGCGGCTCGTCCTCTTCGGCGACGGCGTAGAGGCGGTTCATCTCGCGCTTAAAGCTAACGCGCAACCCGCTAGCTTCGTCATCAGCCAGCCAGCGATTGCGTCGAAGCGCAATTCCGCCAGGATCGCCGCCGTCAGATCCTTCCACGGTGAAGGTCTGCAAACCAGATTGTGAAGGGACCATCGCAGGTACGCGCGGCAACGGCGAGGTTGCGCCGTCAGCGGTCATTCCCGCCCTCGCCCCGGAACGGGGAAGTTCGACCCAAAGCTGCCGTTCGTCGCCCGCGACACATCCGGCCCCATGAAACGATTTTCCTTGGAAATTTAGTTGCGTCCAGGAAGTTCTGCAAAGAGGCCCTGCAATACCTATTCCTCCTTCTATCTCGGAGGTGACGCAGGCGGTGGATCGTGAAGGGGCTATCCGAGGTTTCCGTTTGCCGCCCGTCGCGATCCACCTTGTGCCCAGTTTAGCCGCGTGTTTTCAGAGGCCGGCGCACTGGCCCAGTTTGCTTCCGCTGACTATGTTTGGGAAGCCCTCGTCAACCAGGGTTGCGCTGTTACCAGAGCATCGCAGGTTGCCGCCGATCGTATTGCCCCCCACTATGGGCGTTTGTCCGGAATTGCCGCTGACATCCACATTGCCGCTAACCTGATTGCCTTCTACATCGACAATGTTTCCAACATTGTTATTGTTATTGTTGTCCACAGTCAGATTGCCCTGGACGACACCACCTTGAGCAAAGCATGCGTTGGGATTGTTAGCGCATACGAAATTGCCGCTGATCGTCACGTTAGGCCCTCCATAGCCGCCGCCATCCGTACAGTACTGAATCGTGACATTACCTTCGACTGAAATCACCCCACCCGAAGTGGCAAGTTCAATAAACTCGCACTGATCGGCTACGATGTTCCCGTCAATTGTGACCGTCTGCCTTTCACTGGGGAAGACGCCGAGGGTAGCGCCCATTCCGACGTGCACATTGCCGACCACCGTCACATTGCTCAGAAAGCAAGTGGCGTAGGCCGGGACGACGAGACTGCTGTTGATCGTCGACCCGTTCGAAATGGTAGAAAAGGGCCCCGTGTTACATTGGAAGGCGTTCTGGGCATTGGCAACCGGTACGGTAGCCAGCAGAGACCCGAGTGCCGTGACGATCGCGATGGCGAAAGATTTCATGTTCTCACCTATTTCTCTCTTGTCGGCTGATTTCGGTAGGCGTGCATCGTTCACATAATCGAGCGGATCGTGAAGGGGCTGTCCCGACGTTTCCGTTTGCGCCCCTCGCGATCCACCTTGTGCGCAATTTAAACCGGCGTGTCAGAGGCCGGCGCACTGGCCCTGTTTGTGCCCGCCGACCGTGTTTGGGAAGCCCAGATCGACCGCGGATGGGTTATTATCAAAGCATTTCAGGTTGCCGCCGATCGTATTGTCCTCCACAACGGGCGCGCTTCCGGAATTGCCGCTGACATCCACATTGCCGCTAACCTGATTGCCTACTACGTCGACAGCGCGGCTATTGCCGTCGACAGTCAGATTGCCCTGCACCACACTACCACGAGCCCCGCAACCGAGGGGATTGTTGGCGCATACGAAATTGCCGGCGATCGTGACGAAATCCACTTCATTATTCAGCCCGCAGTTCTGAAGGTTGACATTGCCTGCGACTGAAATCACCATAAAAGGCACTGAGAAAGGGACAAGTACAACAAAATTGCACTGATCAGCGGTAAGGTTGCCGTTAATTGTGACCGGTCGCCCTGGAGGGGGTTCGACGCGAAGGCTAGCACCCGTTCCGACCCGCACATTGCCGTTCACAGTCACATCGAGCAGTGTGCAATTGGCGTTGGTCGGGACGGTGAGGTTGCCGTCAATAGTCGTCCCCTGAATGGCCCCGGTGCATTGGATGTTCTGGGCACTGGCAATCGGCACGACACCGAGCAGAATCCCGAGCGCCGTGACCATCGCGATGGCGAAAGACTTCAACTTCTCAGCGTGCATGACCCATTTCTCCCTTGTCGTGCTGATTTCGCAGCGTATGCGTGGTTTAGAATAAACAGGCGAAGCGCTTCATGTTCTTCCGCCTTGTCTCTGTAAGAGCTCGCCGCGCAACGCCATTGGGGTTGCGGTTGGTCTACTGCCCCGGTCGTCAATAAATTTAACATTTGGACTGTTTCTGGTCAACGTTTGTCGCGTCAAGGTTACCAAGCACGAGCCTGGGCGTGAAGAAGGTGCGCCTCGAATTGTTTGAGGGGGCCCTTCCAATCCACCAGATTCGCGCGTTCGCCGCCGCGGGAGGCCTGACAAGCGAAGGTTGCACGGTCCGCACCGTCTGTAAGGCATCTATACCGGCCGGATACTCAGGGCGAAAAGCTGGTCGATCTGCCAGTCCAGCTATCCGCGAAAGTAGAGCATATCAACCTCAAAATCGCCAACGCGCTCGGTCTTACTGTCCCGCTCTCCGTGCTCGGCCGCCCGGATGAGATGATCGGTGAGTTGCCGGGCGATCGGGGCGGAGGCGCTTAATTGCACTTCACGAGTCTGCTTATTGGCACACTCAGCCAATCGTGGCGGGGAACGAATGACAGCTTTCCACCCAACTGTGCCGGTCCCGGCGAGTATTGCGAACGGCAGGTATGGGGCATGAAGAGCGGTTCCCGCGTCGAAGGTTGAGCGGCCGTTGTGGGTTTCGAAAGCGGTCAGTGGCTGTGATGACCAGGCGACGTAGGCTTTTGGGTCAGGCTCTAAGTCTTCGGGTGTGCGCAACTGGCGGTGCGGTGGCCGCTTCAGCCGCAAGGTGACCGCGTTTCTCGCCAACACATCACGTTATTCGGCTTCATCGCCGAGCAGATGCACTCCTTCGGAGCGGGCTGCAGTGGCTAGCATCGCATCCAAGGTTGCCAGCGGCAGCTCGTTTCTCAAGGCCAGTTCGACATAGGCAACATCATACACGGTAAGCCGGTGGCGGCGCGCCAGGGTCAGAACGCCGCTCTCGTCCGGCGTGTTATCGATCGTAATCGCCAGCCGCTCAACATTGCGCAGGAAGCGCGCGGTCTGCTGTTCCGTGATCCGTCCACGCCGTTCATTGACGACGAGCGCATTGCGCAACTCGAACCACCACAAAGTGGGAACGAGCGCGTGATCATCCTTCATCCTTTCCCATGCCTGGGCGGCGAAGCGATAGGACTCATTCAGCGCCCAGGCAATCGTCGTCGAGGCGTCGAGCACCAAGTTCACTAATATTTATGCCCCTCAATATTTATGCCCCTCGTGGATCGAGGAGATGATCTCTTCGACGCTGACCGGCCCGTGCTTCTTCCCGATCTCCTTCCCCAATTCCTTGATATCGGCGAGCGCCTCGCCGATCTCTCGCTGCCGGCGATGCGCCTCGGGGATTATCCGAGCAATTGCACGACCATGGCGGGTGATGATGATCGTCTCGCCGCGTTCGATGTCGTCAAGCAAGCGGGATAGGTGGGCTTTGGCATCCGACGCCTGGATTTCGCGCATGCGGAGACCTCCGATTGGTCAATCTGACTAGTTAGTCAATCGGTAATCGTCAATCTGGCACAGGACGCATACGTGGCCCCGCGGGATCGCTTCGCCCATCCGGAACGGGCGACGGGCGGGCGGCCGGGGACACAGGCGAGCAGCGGTCAGTGGCTCGCCAGCATGTCCCAGGGGCTCTTCCCCGCGGGCAACGGCGGGATGCGCAGCAGATCGGCCATCGCTTCGCCGGCCTCATAGCGGCGGCATAACTCTTCCGGATCATAAGTCACCCCGACCGGGTTCTCGGCAAAGGCGCGGCTGTGAAAATAGCCGTCGAGCTCGGCCGGCGTCGCAAAATTGTCGATCTGCAGTTCGACCCGGTTGTTGTCGGGATCGCGGTAGTACATCGACGTCGTGACGCCATGGTTGATCGGCCAGTGCGGCAGGATGCCGGCCGCCTTCAGCCGGCGATAGGTCGACAGCAACTCGCCGAGATTGTTGTAAGCGTAAGCGACATGGTCGGTCCCGACCGCATCGGGATCGCGCCGCGGCAGGCCGGGGATGTGGATCAACGCCACACGGTGGTGCTCGTCGTCATACGACAGGAAGCACAGCCGGTCGTCGCGGAACACCACCCGCGCCGCGAGGACTGTCTGATACCACTTGGCCATCGCGTCGATCTGCCCGGTCCGCAATACGAAATGGGCGAATTTCGACGGGCTGATCGGCTGGGCGGCGGGATCGAGGGTGCGTATCGGGGTCACGTCGTTCATCGGATCTCCTGTTCCGCGGTGGCGGCGCCTGCTGAAGGCCCGCCCAAGATATAGGCGATGTCTCGAGCCGCGGAATACCTGGTGCCCCGCCGAGGGATGCCGGCCAGTCGCCGTTCAAAGTTGGGCGCCATTCAAAGTTGGGCGCCATTCAAAGTTGGGCGCCATTCAAAGTTGGGCGCCGTTCAAAGTTGGGCGGCGTTCAAAGGCTGGCTCTCGGACCGCGCCGCCGCGGCGAGCTTGAAGACGGCCGCGATCCTGAAGACGCGCGCGTCCACGACGAAGGGGGGCGCGGAAACCCTGGCCCCCTTACCGGTGCCTTACCAAGTGGTCAGGCGCGTTCAGATAGTTCACCACAAGCCGAGAAGACCTTTGGCTCACCAGCCGCGACGTTCCGTTCTCGTCTTCCCGGCGAAGGCCGGGATTCATGCTCGGCATGGGCACCGGCCCTCGCCGGTGTGACAAGATTTTTGCGACTTTTCGGAATGCGTCTCCTGTCAACCCGCTGAATCGTCTGACTGCGTCTGAGCGCTAGCGCGAAGCGCCGAGTGCCGCCGCCAGGCTCGCGCGGAAAATCCAGGCGGTGTTGTGGGCCGGCGCCTTGTTGGCATCGTATCCGGCGAAATAAATCGTGCTGCCGTCATTCGGGAAAGGCGAGGCCCGGATCGTCCGCGTCGCCACCAGCGGCTGACCCGTTGTGGGCGAACCAGTGATCTGCCGCAGCTCGTAGCGCCCGCCCGGATATCGGGCCACGAACCACCCGCCGGCGTCGAGCCGGCCGTAACCGACATCGACAACGCTATGGCCGTCCGGGACAGGCGATCGCGCCGGGATGAACGCCTCGAGACCCATCAGCAACAGGTCGCCGCGCTGAGGGTCGCGGATCTTCGCCATGTCATTGTAGGCGGCGATGACGTAACTGACCCGCATCTGCCACGCGGTGCCGAGGAAACTGCCGAGATCGAGTTCGGTGGCCTCGCTGCCATCCTTCGGGTCGACCCGGACGACGCGGGCGGCATCGCCTTCGACGGCCGCGAGCAGCACTTCCCCGCTACCCGAAGGGTTCGGGACGGCTGTCAGACCGCGCAGGCCGGTTTCGGAGCGGCCCGGATGGGGATTGCTGTAGACGAAGCGCCAGTGCGGCTCGGGTCCGTCACTGCGCTCGTAGATCTGCTGTCCGACCGCGGCGTAGAGGCGGTCGTTGCATTCGGCAAAGCTGCTGACGCGCAGCCGACCGGCGAGGCCGGGGAAACCGCTCGTGGAGATTTGTGAGATGTCCAGCTCCGGCGCGGCACCCCAACGGATCCGACCGGTAGCCGTCGCGTCATAGCTGCCGCTGAAGATGCCCCGCGGGTCCTGCCCGGCCAAGACAAGGTCGATCCCGGTCTGGCGATCACGATGGGCACCGAAGCTGCGGACCTGAGGCAGAAACTCCGGCGCAGTGCGATCCTGCGCGAGTGTCGTCGCCGTCCAAACGCCCGTCGCGTCGTCCCGGCTGAACACCCGCGTTGTCCCGGTCAGGTCCCAGGTAGAGGCCAGCATCAGCGACACCGGCTGGGGCAAGCGCACACCCGTTCTTGCGGTTGCAAAGCCGACCTCGTTCAGAGCCGAGACGGCAAGATCGCGCGGACGCCCGTTGGGCATCCGCTCATCGAAGGTATGCTCGACGCGCCAGCGGGCGCCCGATCCGTCGAGAACGAGGATTTGTGCGCCTTGCGGCCCCTCCGGTCCGGGTCGATCCTCCCAATAGCCATTGCCGGCGTAGAGCTTGCCGCCGTGAACGGCGAGCACCCGAAGCTCGGTGCCGCCCGTAAAATGACCCGCGGCATCTGTCGACCCCGCCGCAAAGCTGAGCTGAAAATCGCCCTCGCCTCTCGCCGAACCCGAGGCGGCAGCGCAAGCACCACCGAGAAGGATCGCGACCAGCCGAAATTTAAGGCCGTGCATCATCCGACCATCGTGGTGCCACCTACGGCACATCGAGTCGATTTTTTGAAACCGCATTTTAACGCGCTTCCCCTGCCCCCACCACCGGGCCGATTGTCGTGACCCACTCGATTGAGGAGACTTTCATCAAATAGTTGTGTCCGGGGTGCGGTCGCCACGTGAGGAACGCTGCTTGACCGCAGCAGATGAGAAATATTATGGCCAAGGCCTGATAACAGGGAGAACGGCCGATGAGCGGCCAGGGCACGACGACATATAATGCCGCTGCTGATCTCATCGAGCGGAACCTCGCGGCCGGACGGGGCGCGAAGACCGCCTTCATCGATGATCACGGGCGCTACAGCTATGCCGAGCTCGCCGAACGGGTGAGCCGGTTTGCCAATGTCGTGCGCCGACTGGGCATTCACCCCGAGCAGCGCATCCTCCTCTGCCTCTACGACACGATCGACTTTCCGACCGCGTTTCTCGGCGCAATCCAGGCTGGGGTCGTCCCGGTCGCGGTCAACACTCAACTGTCTGCGGGCGAATTCGCCTTCATGCTGGCGGACAGCCGGGCTCGAGCGGTGATCGTATCGGCGCCGGTGCTGCCGGTCATCAGGGCGGCACTGTCGGAGTTGCCTGAACCTCGGCCCGAAATCATCGTCTCCGGCGCCGCCACGGAAGAGCATTCGCTCGCCGCGTTGCTCGCTGAAACGCCGCCCTCTGAAACCGCGCCGACGCATCCGGACGAGCCTTGTTTCTGGCTCTATTCCTCGGGCTCGACGGGCCGGCCGAAGGGCACGGTGCATATCCATTCGAGCCTGATGCAGACAGCGGATCTTTATGCCATCCCGGTTCTCGGCATCGCCGAGAGCGATATCGTGTTCTCCGCTGCAAAGCTGTTCTTCGCTTACGGGCTCGGCAACGGGCTGACCTTTCCAATGGCGGTCGGCGCGACCAGCGTGCTGATGGGCGAGCGACCGACCCCGGCGGCGGTCGGCCGGGTGCTGCGTGAGCACCGGCCGACGATCTTCTGCGGCGTACCGACCCTTTATAACGCGATGCTCGCCAGTAACGATCTGGCGCAGGGTGAGGAGCTCGCATTGCGCCGATGCGTTTCTGCAGGTGAGCCTTTGCCCCAGGAGATCGGCCGGCGTTGGTCGGCACGGGTCGGCGTCGACATCCTCGACGGCATCGGTTCGACCGAGATGCTCCATATCTTTCTCAGCAACCGGCCGGGCGAGGTGCGCTACGGCACGACCGGCAGGCCGATCCCCGGTTACGAGCTCAAGATCGTCGACGAGGCGGGAAGCCCGGTCCGGCGCGGCGAAATCGGCGATTTGCTGGTCAGCGGCCCGACCAGCGCCGCCTATTACTGGAACAATCGCGAGCGCTGCCGCACGACTTTTATCGGCCCGTGGACGCGCACCGGCGACAAATATTTCGAGGACGAGGACGGCTACTACGTCTATTGCGGCCGCAGCGACGACATGCTGAAAGTCAGCGGCATGTATGTCTCTCCCGCCGAGGTCGAGGCGGCGCTGATCGCCCATGAAAACGTGCTCGAAGCGGCCGTCGTCGGCGCCCCCGATGACGATGGTCTGATCAAACCCAAGGCCTATGTGGTCGTAAAATCCGGCGTCGCCGCAGACGAGGACTTCGCCCGGACCCTCGACCGGCACTCGAGGAGCTTGCTCGCGCCGTTCAAATGCCCGCGCTGGTTTTCCTTCCTCGATGACCTGCCCAAGACCGCGACCGGCAAGATCCAGCGCTTCAAATTGCGTGCGCTGAGCCAACAATAGCCCTCACCCACCCAGCCCTGGCCGGCCGGGTCCCCCTCTCCTGCATTGCATTGCGGGAGAGGATGCCGAGCGCAGCGAGGAGAGGTGAGGGATTCATATCAGCGAGGCCGCGCCGCCCGGACGGCCTGCACGATCTGCGCGAGAATCGCCGCCGGGGGCACCACCGCACGCCTGGCCCGCACCCTTATGGGGTTTGCGTGAGATATTACTAATTTAACAATTAACTGTTTGACAACATATACCAATTCGCATACTCTTCCGCGGAGGGAGCCGGCATCCATCCGACCCAACGCATGTGACAGGGAGCTGCGAGCTTGATCATTCAGGTCACGGAGACAGTCTCTGATGGTGATTGTCAACGGCTGATCACGATCTATAAACGATATGCTGATCTCACCGATGTGAGGGATCACACAGGATACCCGGTCGTCTATTGGAGCCATCTCCAGGATGCGCCGGACGCCAACGAAATTATCCCGCGGCTCGTCAAACAATGCTTACGTCGAATAAGCGGTCTTTTGGAAATTGCGGATCCCCTCTATCCCGAAACGGTGGTTATTGCAGCACTGGGGTCGGGAGGGCACCATAGTCGACATGCAGACAATTGCCGGCAGAACGAAAATGGCGATTGGATGCCCAATCACACGCCGCAACGCGACGCATCAGCGATCTATTACCTGAACGAGACATTTGACGGTGGTGAGATCGTGTTCGACAGAGAGCGGCTCGCGGTCAAGCCGCGTCGAGGGCTTCTCTTAGCCTTTCCGAGCGACGGCGCCCATGTGCATGAAGTCCTTCCGGTGCGAAGCGGCGTTCGGTACACGATGCCGATCTGGTTTACGACGCAAGAACCCTTGGCATTGAAGAATTTGGCGCTTCAGTAACATTGTGATTTGCCGTAGTCCCCCATTGGCGAGTGGGCTCGCCATCCTGGTGCCGTACCGGAACCGTAAGGATTATCTGGATATATTCCTGGACGAGGTACCGAAATATCTCGAGCGCGTGAATGGCATTACCGATTACGCCATCTACGTGGCTGAGCAGCAGAGCCAAGACCGGTTTAACTTGGCTCTGAGCCGCAATGTCGCGGCGCGGGCTGCCCTCGACGACGGAGGGTTCGGATATTTCGTGTTTCATGACGTCGATGTCATCCCCTTGTGCGACATCGATTATGGGCCCCGCAGTTTCAATGTGGCGTGGTTCCTGTCGGCGGGCTCGTGCAAGATCACGACGACGGACTTCGTCAAGGCGAATGGATATAATCCGGACTTCGTCGGGTGGGGCGACGAAGACGTCGAGTTCTATCACCGTTTGAGTCATCTGGGCAGCGACCTTCGAGAATGGCACCGGATCCCTGAGTCCCGGCAAGCGGTCGCCATGAACCTCGAGTGGCCGGAGTTATCCGATGACGAGGCGCTCGCATGGTCCAGGCGTTACTTCGGGCACGCGACTTCCGGGCCTCGATTTGTTTCTTACCGACGCACGGCCGGCGATCGCAAACTCCAGCGATACGATAAGTCGAGCGATTTCTGGGGACTTGGTCAGCAGGAGCGCAACCAGGCCCTGTGGAACCGGATGCACACGCTGTCCCCGGAGGATAAGACCTCGTACATCGCCCGGAACGGGCTGAACCGCGTCAGGGTCGATCGCACGGTCCGGCTAGCCCGGGGCCGAATCCGCTGGATCAAATACCGAACGAGGGATGTCCTTGATACCGATGACGTTGCAGGGCAGCTGGCCAGAGGCTGATTTCATCGCCTCATCCGAAGCTCACGGAGGGCCCTCGTGGACTGCTCACCCAGGTGCCGCGATCCCGCCAAGCACGGAAGCAAATCGTGCGCCGATCGCATTAAAATGACGAAGGAGTAAATGATGAGTACCTGGCCAAGCTTTGATTACGTCAAGGTGCTCCGCGGCGCGTTCTCAATCGCAGAATGCGGTGATTTCATACGTCTCGCCAGGCTGGCTGGGCTCGGATCGGGCGAGCTCGGCGTTGCCCGGCAATGCGAGATCGCGTGGCTACCTGCACCGACAACAGAATTGGTTGACCGCCTCGCCGCATTAGGTCTCGCGGAAGATCAATTCGAGATGCGTCAATCGTCGAGCGGGGAAGCGGCCCAGATTTCGCGGTATCGTGTCGGCGGCCGGTACGACTGGCACATGGATCTCGGCGCTGGGCCAATGAGCCTGCGCAAGGTCAGCGTCGTACTCGAGCTTCAATCGGCCTTCAGCGGCGGCGGCCTAGAAATCTTCACGATTGGCAACCTGTCGCTGCAACCGGGCGATGTCGCCGTGTTCCCCAGCTTCATCATGCATCGAGCCTTGCCCGTCGCCTCTGGCGAGCGTTGGAGCGCGGCCATGTGGTTGTCAGGCGACGAACCCCTCAGATAAAAGGCCGCACCGCGCGAGAGCGCTCGGGCTCAAACACGGGTTTCTCGACTAGCCTGTCAACCTGAATCGGCATCCTGTCCCCATAAAGCGCCATGGGCGGCAACCTAATAAAAAGCGATTTCGTCCTCCGCCCTTATGATGGAATCGGTCAAGGACCCTTGCGAGGCACCGCGTTCGCTCACTCGACGAAGGGATACGGGTTCTCGCAGTGAAACCAGGCGTCCATCCGCTCTCCTTGTCTCGGCCGCGCCGGCGTGTATACCACCCCGGGATCGAGGAGGGGGATAACGGTGAGTGAAGCATGACGATCGGGCGCGTCGAGCCCGGCGGTCGTTTTGTGCCGCTGCGGCTGCCGCGATTACGTTCCAATGCTGCCGCCATGCTCGTCGGCGTGGCCGCGATCACCGGGCTGCGGCTGCTCTGGCTCGCGCTGCAACCGGCGGACCTTTTTCCGGACGAGGCGCAATATTGGGTGTGGTCGCAGCAGCTCGCCCTCGGCTACTACTCAAAGCCGCCGCTCGTCGCCTGGCTGATCGCCTTGACGACCGGCCTCTTTGGCGACAGCGAATTCGCGGTGAGGCTGTCCGCGCCGCTTCTCCATGCCGGCGCTGCGATCTTTGTCTATGCGACCGGCGCGCGGCTCTTCGATCGGCGTGCCGGGTTCTGGTCGGCGCTCGCCTATGCGAGCTTGCCGGGCGTCTCGGTTTCCGCCTTCATCATCTCGACCGATGCGGCCCTGCTGTTGTTCTGGGCGGCAGCGCTCTACGCCTTCGTTCGAGCACGCGAGAATGGCGGATGGGGCTGGTGGGTTGCCGTCGGACTGGCCGCGGGACTGGGGCTCCTCGCGAAATACGCGATGTTCTATTGGATCCTCTCAGCGCTCGGCCTTGTCCTGTTGTTCTCCGCCGACCGCCGGCATCTGCGTCCATTGCTCGCCGCCCTGGGCCTCGCCCTTCTGATCTATTTGCCGAATTTCTGGTGGAATTGGAGCAACGGCTTTGTCAGCTACCTCCACACGAGGGACAATGCCGCGTTGAACGGATCACTCTTCCACCCGGAGGCGCTTCTCGAATTTTTCGGCGCGCAATTCGGCGTATTTGGTCCACTCCTGTTTGCCGGCCTGATTTTGATGACGGCGACCCCGCGTAGCTTTGCCGAACCTCGGCGGCGCCTGCTCGCCGCGTTTGCGCTACCGACACTGGCGATGATGTTAGTCGTCAGCTTTTTATCACGAGCCCACGCCAATTGGGCGGCGCCCACCTATGTCTCGGCGACGGTGCTGGTCGTAGCCTGGGTGTTGCAGCACGGCTGGCGCCGGGTCATCAGCTTCTCGATTGCGCTCCATCTCGTCACCATCGCACTGCTGTTCACCGGCCGCGAAACGCTCGCCGCTTTCGGGATCGAGCTGCCGGCGCAATACGACGCGCTGAGGCGATTGCGCGGGTGGCGCGCTCTTGGCTCGGAAGCCGGGGCAGCCCTCGCAGCGCACCCCCACCTGACGCTTTTGGCCGATGATCGCGAAGTGCTCGCCGCGCTGATCTATTACATTCGACCGCATCCAATGGATGCGGTCAAATGGCAGGTGACGGCTCGAATCCAGGACCAGTGGGATCTGTCAAACGGTCTCTCGAAACGCCTTGGCGGGAGCTTTCTGCTCGTATCGGAGCACGAACTGATCGACGAGATGCGGCCGAGCTTCGCGGTGATCGACCGGCTCCAATCGATTGTCATCCCGCTGGGGCCGGGAGCTGCTCACACCTACACCCTCTATATCGCGCGCGACTTTAAGGGCTACCCCCCGGGCCGTTAAGAAGCACAGCATTCGTCGGCCGATTTGTGCAGCCGATGGCCAAGGAACAGAGGCAGCTTCAATGCCGGGCGGCCGGCGTGAAACACGATTGCCGGGGCAATCGGATCGATCGAGTCGAACAAAAACCAGAACTGCCCCATGATTTTTTCGAAGGAGGTTCGCGCCACGATCAGGACGTCGGCGCCGGCATAATCATCGCGGCCGGCAATCAGGCCGTATTGGTGGGCGTCCGGGCCGATGCAAATGACCGGGACGCGGCCACCCAAGGCATAGTCGATCTTTCCGGCATCGGACCAGCGCCTGGCCGCGATCACCAGCCCCGGCCGATCGAGAAGACCCCGGTCGGCGAGGTCTTGTCGCAACGACGTCCAGTCCACGACGTCCAGGGTTGGGTCCTTGCCCAGCGGAAACTCCCCGGTCAGGGCCGGGAGCCAGTTGAATTTTACCTCACTCGCAAACAGGGTCGTGCCGAGCACAACAAAGGCGGCGGTCGCCGTGAGCCAGATGCGCAGAGGGCGGCTCCGGCGCCAGTGTCGAGCAATGGCGTCCCCGAGCAGAGGCAGCAGCATCAGATAGCCCGGTGCCGCCCAGTGGAAGAGCACATTGCTCCAAAGCGAGGTCACCGTGAACACGGCAATGGGTGGCGCGGCGAGACAGACCAGTAACCAGCGTTGCTTGTCATGCGGTCCACGCCGAAGAGCGCGGAAGCCGCACACCACCAAAGGCGCCCATATCCAAGGAAGGAGGTACGCTGCTTCGCCGGCGAGACTCGAAATCGGCCCAAATGGGCGAAGCCCGCCGATCGCCCGGCCGCCCTGAAAGAGGAATGAAACCCACCCATTTTCGGCATTCCAGATCAGGATGGGGAGGAAAATCGCCGACGCGAGCAAGCCAGCGACATAGGGGTGTGGCCGTGTGAGCCAGCATCGGCTCGTCGGCTCGGTCAGCAGGAAGACGATGAGACCGATAATAGTCAACACCGCCGAATATTTCGAACAGAGCCCCAAGCCGGCGCACGCTCCGGTCCCCAGCCACCAGCCCCAGGCCGCACGGCCATTCGACGGCAGCGCGGCAATCAAGCAGGCGGCAGCGCCGAGCAGGGCGGCGAACAGCGGACCGTCGGGCAAGACCCATGTCCCGGCGCTGATACCGAGGACCGGAGCGAGGTTCAGCACGATCGCTGCCCACAGACCGGCTCGCGGGCCGAAGAGGGAAGCCGTAACGCGATACATCAGAAGAGTGGTCAGCGCGAAGAGCGCGACGAAGGGCAGCCGGACGACGAGCGGGCTCTCGCTGCCGCTGAGATGCGCTGCCCCCCATGCCATCCACCACGCGATCGGGGGGTGGTCGAAATAGCTGAGCTGCAGCTTGCGACCGGCTGCAACCATGTAGCTCTCGTCCACCCCGAGACCGAGAGCAGACGCAAACAACACCCTGGCGAGGAACGTCGCCAGTATCAGCAATGCGACGGCTCCCGCCGGCGTCTTGACCCAAGCAGTAGCCGAGCGAAGAATGCGGGGGAACCGAGAACTCCCAATCGTCATCCCGGCGCAGGCCGGGATCCACCTCTCCGCCGAGGAACTGCTCCCAAGAGGGCATCATCAGCAGAACAGTTCTGCAACAATGGCGACTTGCGGCGCCATGGATCCCGGCTTTCGCCGGAATGACGGAACGAGGCGGTGTCAATCTGTATAATCACAGGCTGAAATCGTGGAATTGCTTCAATTATCTGGGGCGGAAATATTCCTCATAGGGCGTGTCGTTCTTGATCAGTACGCCGCCATCGACGGTCAGTGCCACGCCGGTGATCATGCGGGCCGCATCACCGGCGAGGAACAAGATGGGGTCGGCGATGTCCTCGGCTTCGCACATGCGGCCCAACGGGATATTGCGGGCGCGGGCCGCCTTGGTCTCCGCGGACGGGATCGCGCCGCTAAATCCGGTTGCCGTCGGGCCCGGACAAACCGCGTTGACCCGGATGCCGTCGGGGGCGAGCTCGTAAGCGGCGTGGCGCGTCAATCCGAGCAGCCCGGCCTTTGACGCCGTATAATTCGCGGTCCCGCCAAACGAGATGCGCTGCCCGGCAATCGAGGCGACATTGACGATGGCGCCGCCGCCGCGCTTTCGCATATGAGGCAGCACGGCCTGGATGCCGTTGAAGGCGCCGGTCAGATTGACGGCGATGACCCGGTCCCAATCCTCCGGCCGCATTTCGGCAATCATCGCGCGCACGGTGGTGCCGGCGCCATTCACCAGAATATCGATCCCGCCCGATGCCTCGGCGATGGCGGCAGCGAGAGCGGTAAAGACGTCCCGGTCGGCGACATCGACCGCGTGCGCGGTCGCATTGCCGCCCCTGCGCGCAATCTCGGCGGCCACCCCCTCGGCCGCCTCCGCGGCGCGATCGAGAACCGCGACCCGCGCGCCGGCGGCAGCGAAGGCTTGGCATGTCGCAGCGCCGATCCCGTTCCCTCCGCCGGTAACGAGGGCAATTTTCCCGGCAAAATCCTCGGCCATTGCCAACCCCTATTTCCCAATATCGTCATGCCCGGGCTTGACCCGGGCATCCGCGCAACGCTCCGCAGCTGTGACGCCGGGTGGATTGCCGGGTCAAGCCCGGCAATGACGGTTTCAGCAGCAGAGACCTGAGCAGATGAAGTCTACAGCCGGTAGGCATTGTCGAGAATAGCCGTCGCGAGCGCGTCGGCCGGGCCGCGCAAGGTGCGTCCCGGGCCGGCGAGGACAAATTCGATCTGCCCGAGTTGGGGAAGTGCCGGAGAAGGCGGCAGCGGGTCGAGGCCGGGCGGCGCAAAGCCGTCCGCCTGGACGGTGACGCCGAGCCCGGCCAGCGCGGCTGCGTTGAGGCCGCTGAAGCTGCTGCTCGTGCATACAATGCGCCAGCTTCGGCCCGCGCGTTCGAGGCTTTCCAAGGCGATCGCCCGGCTGATGCTCGGAGGCGGGTAGAGGATCAGGGGGAGCGGCCGGTGCGGCTCGGCGAGCGCTACATCGCTGCCGACCCAGACGAGCTTTTCGCGCCGCACCAAGCGGCCGCGATCCTCCCCGGGGCGCCGTTTCGCAAGCACGAGGTCGAGCTCCCCGGCGTCGAGCGCCTGGAGCAACCCGCCGCTGAGCCCGACGGTCAATTCGAGATCGACGGCGCGATGGATTCGGGTGAATTCGCGCAATACCTCGGGCAGCCGGCTTTGCACGAAATCCTCGGACGCGCCAAACCGAAGCCGCCCGCGCAACTGCGACCCGGTGAAATAATGCCGGGCGCGTTCATTCGCCTCGAGGATGCCCTGCGCCAGACCGAGCATCGCCTCGCCGTCCGCCGTCAGGGCGACCGAATGGGTGTCGCGCACAAAGAGCCGTCGCGCCGCCGCCTGTTCGAGGCGGCGAACATGCTGGCTGATGGTCGATTGCCGCAGCCCTAGGCGGCGCCCGGCCTCGGTGAAGCTGCGAGCCTTCGCGACGGTCACAAAGGTGGTCAACAAAGCAGGGTCGAACATGGTTGCTCATCACGTTTCGTGATTACGATAACATCGGCGATCGGACTTCACAATATCCTGCCTCGCCGGCATCTTGAGCAGCGACACCACGCCCCGCTGCGGAGCCGGTCGATGAACGCCCTTTCTCGTTTCCGTCCCGACGAGTTCACGATCGCAATGCTGGGGACGGTGATGCTGTCGTTGCTGCTGCCTTGCCGCGGCGCGAGCGCCGGTGTCTTCGAAGGCCTCACTGCGGCTGCGATCGCGCTCCTCTTCTTCCTCCAGGGAGCGCGCCTGTCGCGCGCCGCAATCATCGCCGGCGGGTTGCATTGGCGCCTGCACCTCGTCGTTTGCGCCGCCACCTTTGGGCTGTTTCCGATCGTCGGGCTCGCCTTGCAGCCGCTATCGGGGACGGTGCTGACCCCGCCGCTCTATCTCGGGCTCCTCTTCCTTTGCACTTTGCCCTCGACCGTGCAGGCTTCCGTCGCCTTCACCTCGATCGCCGGCGGGAATGTCGCGGCGGCGCTGTGCAGCGCCTCGGCTTCGAGCATCATCGGCATGATCGCGACACCGTTGCTCGCCGCTTTCGCGCTGAATTCGCATGGCGGGTTTTCGCTGAATGCGCTGCGTTCGGTCGG
>Ga0137359_10001593_pt1 | contig 18019 bp, 14 predicted proteins | sample Mad1_40_16metaG_FD_108281 | JGI IMG/M metagenome (GOLD analysis project Ga0137359, IMG submission 108281) | Vadose zone soil microbial communities from Angelo Coast Range Reserve, California, USA - Mad1_40_16 metaG | ecosystem: Environmental > Terrestrial > Soil > Vadose zone | place: USA... | reverse complement strand
TCGAATTGCGCCGCAGAAATATTCTGCACAACGGCGATGCCAATCCCATGGGTGAAAAGTGGAGCGATATTCTCATGGGCGAAGTGCTGGAACGCGTCGTCAAAACTTCCGGCTGGAAGAAGGGCGGAGCAAAGAAAAATCACGGCTGGGGCATGGCGCTCTATGATCGCGGCACGCCGGAAGGGAAAGCGAGCTCGGCATTGACTCTGGAGGCCGACGGCAGGGTCAACATCCTCACCGGCGTGCCCGACGTCGGTCCCGGATACTACACCGTCAGCCAGCAGATGGTCTGTGAAACCCTCGGCCTGCCGCCGGAGAAAGTTGGCGTGGTTTTCAAAGACACCGATAGTTTGCCTTTTGATCCCGGCACGGGCGGCAGCAAACAGACGAATACTTCCGGTCACGCGGTCAAAAAATCGGCCGATGAGGTGCGCGAGAAGCTGATCAATTTGGCGGCGCGGGAGCTAGGCTGTCAGCCGGACGAGATTCGGCAGCAGGGCGGTAGGCTCACCGGACCCAACAAAAAGTCGACGACAACGCAAAAAATGATCGAGCTGGCTGTCAAAGAAAACGGTGGCCCGGTCTTTCACCTGACCAATTATGTCCCCAAGGACATGCCGAAGGTCACGGGGTTCGCAGCACAGGTGGCTGAGGTGGAAATCGATCCGACTACCGGCGGCGTGAGTGTTTTGAACTTGACCACAGCGCACGATACTGGCACGGTGCTCAATCATCTCACGCTGACGGGGCAGATCGAAGGGGGCATTGTCACCGGTTTTGGCTTTGCATTAATGGAAGAAAATCCAATGCTTGACGGCAAGATCGCAACATTAACTTTAGGCGAATCCAAATTGCCGTCCATCGCCGACGTGCCGCCGCTGAAGACGGTATTGGTCGAGAGCCCCACCGGACCGACGCCGTACGGCGGCAAAGCGATCGCGGAGAATCCCAACGTGCCGACGGCGGCGGCAATCGCGAATGCCATTGCCGATGCCTGCGGCGTGCGATTGTTCGAGCTGCCGCTGACGGCGGAGAAGATTTACTGGGCGATGAATAGGAAGGGTTAGCCGCAAAGGCGCAAAGTAAAGCAATAAGTAGTTTCCGAACTTGGCGTTCTTTGCGCCTTGGCGGGAGTAATATTTATTCCGTTCTTGCTACGACGCAAGGCTACAAAAATTCCATGGCTCTGCTGATTAGCAATCAAGACGTCGAGCAGGTTTTGAATATAAGAATCTGCCTCGACGCTATTGAAGACGGCATCAAGGAGTACTACCGCGGCGATGCGATCTGCCGGCCGCGCATCGATGTCTGGGCGCCGTCCGGTGATCCGCGTGGTTACTATCAATGGGGATCGATGGAAGGGACAAGCCGGCGCTCTGGTGTTTTCGCCACGCGCATTAAGTCCGATATCGCCTATTGGACTGAAAGCGAGAACGGCGTCAAAACTCAAGAGAAGTACTGTCAGCGGCCTGGACTATTCTGCGGGTTAATTCTGCTCTTTAGCACGGAGAACGGCGAGCCACTCGCCGTCATGAATGACGGTTACTTGCAGCATCTGCGCGTCGGCGCCACCGCTGGCATCGCCGCGAAGTATCTAGCGCGAGACGATGCTGACACGGTGGGCATGATCGGCTCAGGCAGCATGGCGTGGACCCACGCACTCGCGTTCGCTGAAGTGCGCAAGATCAAACGCATTCAAGTTTTCAGTCCAACCCAAAAACATCGCGATACTTATGCTCAGCATCTCAGCGAACGGCTGGGTATCGAAGTTATTCCCGTCGCGTCCGCCGAGGAAGCCGTAAAAGGCGCCGCGATCGTCTCCGCCTGCACGGATTCCATCGTGCCGGTGATTCCGGGACGTGCGCTCGAAGCTGGCGCCTTTGTTTGTACCGTGAAAGGGACGATCGAATTGGACAAAGCGTCGACGGAGCGCGTTCGCGCTTTTTATACCTTTGCGCCGAATCATGAGGCGCATGAACGGCCAGAGGGCGCGGTGGTTTCGCGGGCGCAGAAAATTTCCGGACCTCATCGCGCCTACATTGCCGGACAAGCGGAAGACCTGGCGCGCATTCCCGAAGTTCAGCGCGAGGGCGGATTCGATAGACGAAAAGTGGTGAGCTTCAAGGAACTCTTCGATGGCAAGGATCCAGGTCGACGAGACAGAGAGGATATCTTGGCGGTTGGCGGAAATCAGATTCAAGGCATCCAATTCGCCTCTGTCGGTGGGGTGGCCTATCGTCTGATCAAAGAAAAGGGATTGGGGCGTGAGTTCCCAACGGATTGGCTGCTCCAGGATGTGCGGAACTGACGGACTGGCGTGATGGAATAATGGATAGGACGAAACAAACTAGGTTGCTGACAAGAAAGGCTATCGGGATCGTTTTAGTTTGCCTGATTATAGGACCTATGCGACCTATCTTGGCTGCTGAGTCGAAACCCTCTTGGCAGGCCGAATGGGACAAAACGGTGCGAGCGGCTGAGCAGGAAGGACAAGTCACGGTCTCTATCGGTGGTTACGGCGCGATTATCGATTCCGGCGTGTTTCAAAAATTATACCCTAAGATCAAGATAACTCACATTACTGGTGCCGGAACTGACCTCACGCAGCGCATTTCGGCGGAGCGGCGGGCCGGCAAATATCTTGTCGACGTTTACAATGGCGGTGGAAATTCGCTGTTTCAGGTTCTTTATCTCGGCAAGATGCTCGATCCGATCAAGTCGACGTTGATCCTGCCGGATGTGACGGATGCGACGAAATGGTGGGAGGGCAAACAGAAGTACGCGGACAAAGAAGGTCAATATATTTTCGTCTACGAGGGCAACGTGTCGGCCGGCGCGGGCGCGTCTTACAACAGCCAACTACTCGATCCGCGCGAGTACAAGAGCTACTGGGATTTCCTCAATCCCAAGCTTAAGGGAAAGATTCTTTCGACCGATATTCGCAAAGTGCGCGGCGCGGGTATTCCCTGGCAGTTTCTTTACTATAACTCCGACCTCGGTCCCAAATATCTCCGCCGCCTGTTCGGCGAGATGGACGTCACTTTAACCGCCGATCTTCGTCAGGCCATTGACTGGCTTGGCACAGGGAAATTCCTCGTAGGCATGCCGATACAAGGTGGAACGGTCTATAAAGCGAAAAACCAGGGTTTGCCGGTGGATGAGTTCAGTCCCTACCATTTCAAGGAAGGCGTCAATTTTTCTTCGGCTTTCGGTTCCATCGCGCTGATGAATCGCGCGCCCCATCCGAACGCGGCGAAGGTATTTATCAACTGGTTATTGTCGCGCGACGGCCAAGCGCTATTTCAAAAGACGATCAGCGTGCCCGGCGACGCGCGCAATTCGCGCAGAGTGGACGTGTCGAAAGATCATATTCCACCGGACGAGCAGCGCCGCGACAAGATGAGCTACTTCGATACCGACGATCCCGACACCAAAGATCTGAACCCGGCGATGAAGTTACTGGATGAAATCTTGGCGGGGAAGAAGTAGCGAACGTCAATTAGCAAGTTGGCGAATAGGTTCGGAATGCTTCGAGTGCCTCAGCATGAACGGAAAGTCCTGAATGAGATCAAAGCTCCTCCGTTCGTCCTGAGCATCGTCGAAGGACTCCGACAGAATTTTTCAGCAGCCTCTCACGCAAAGCATGTCCTGAGCGAAGTCGAAGGGGACGCCAAGGGAAAGCTTGAAGGAAGCCGTTTGGGTCTGGAGGATGGCGCCGTGAAACGACGATCCTTAGTGAGTCGAAACGGACGGAACTTCGTAGCGGCCGTTTCCGTGTCGTTGCTTGGATGTCTGATTCCCGTTGGAGCCGCTCACACGGCGGACGCAAAGCCTTCTTGGCAAGTCACGTGGGAGAATACGGTTGCGGCGGCAAAGAAAGAAGGACGGCTCAATTTTTACGTCGGGCGCTACGGCAGTGAGCCGCTGCTCAATGAATTCCGCAAAGAATTTCCGGAGATCAAAATATTCAGCACCAACGGCACCGGCAATTCATTGGGCACGCGTATCGTCGCCGAAGCACGCGCCGGCAACATGCTGGCGGATCTCTACAGCGGCGGGGCGGTCACGAACTTCGAGATCCTTTACAAGGGAAAGGTCCTTGATTCGCTCAAGTCAGCGTTAGTATTGCCGGAAGTTCTCGACGAGTCCAAGTGGTACGGCGGCAAGCACTGCTACAACGACCCCGAACAGCAGCATATATTTATTTACCTCGCCAATCCGACTTCAACGAGCATTTACTTCAACACCAATCTGGTTAATCCGAAAGACTTCAAGTCCTACTGGGATCTCGTCAATTCCAAGTGGAAAGGCAAATACGTCTCCCAAGAGCCGACTAGCACGGGCATCGGTCCGTCGCTGCAATTTTTCTTTTACCATCCGGAGATTGGCTCGGACTTTTTGCGAAAACTCTTTATCGATATGCAACCCGTCTATAGCCGAGATCGGCGCCAAATGACCGACTGGCTGGCGCAGGGCAAATTCGCTCTATGCTTGGGCTGCCGCGATTCTGATAGAGCTCGCAAGCAAGGTCTGCCTGTGGACGATATGGATATGGTCGATTGGAAGGAAGGTTTGCCGATCTCCCCCGGCGGCGGTTCGATCAGTCTTATCAAGGGCGGGCCGCATCCCAATGCCGCCAAGGTTTTCGTCAACTGGTTCCTGTCGCGCAAGGGCCAGATCGCGTTGCAAAAATACGATGATCTCTATGGCCAAGAGCCGCCCAATTCGCGGCGCATCGATATTCCGAAGGATATGCTGCCGCCGAGCAGCCGGCTCGTTGAGGGACGCCGCTATTTCGATTTTACCGATCCGAAGTACTCTGACATGACGCCGATCTATCAGCTCGCCAAGGAATTTCTGAAAGGACGTGAGGGCAAATGAAAATGAAAACGCTGTGTAGAGCTATTTTGCCACTTTGCGGCGTGATCTTCGCGTCTTATACCTCAGCCTTCGCTGCCGACGCGAAGCAAACCTGGCAACTGACTTGGGAAAAAACCCTCGCTGCCGCGAAAAAAGAGGGCAAGCTCAACTTCTACGTCGGCCGCTACGGGACCGAACCGCTGCTCAACGAATTCCGCAAGGAGTTTCCAGAAATTCAATTGGTCACCGTCAACGGCACCGGCAACAGCTTGGGAACGAGGATTATCGCTGAAATTCGCGCCGGCAAATTCGTCGCGGATCTTTTCAGCGGCGGCGCGAATACAAACTACGAAGTCCTCTACCAAGGCAAGGCGCTGGATTCGATCAAGTCCGCTCTGATCCTGCCTGAGGTCCTCGATGAGAGCAAATGGTACGAGGGCAAGCACCGTTATACCGACCCGGAGCAACGACATATTTTTGTCTACATCGCTAACCCGTCATCGTCAGGCTTTTATTACAACACGAATTTGGTGAGTCCGAAGGAATTTAAATCCTATTGGGATTTGGTCACGCCCAAGTGGAAGGGTAAATACGTTTCCCAGGAGCCGACGAGCACGGGTCTCGGCGGCGGACTTCAGTTCATGTATTATCATCCCGAGCTCGGCCCGGAGTTCATCAAACGGCTGTTCGGCGACATGCAACCGGTTTTAAGTCGGGACCGCCGGCAGATTACCGACTGGTTGGCGCAAGGGAAATTTCCCCTTTGCGTCGGGTGCCGCGACGCCAACCGGGCAAAAAGCCAGGGACTGCCGGTGGATGAGCTCGACAACGTCGACTGGAAAGAAGGATTGGAGTTGACCACTGGCGGCGGCTCGATGAGCTTGATCAAGGGTGGACCCAATCCAAACGCGGCAAGAGTTTTTATCAATTGGTTTCTCTCGCGCAGGGGACAGATCGCGATGCAAAAATACAACGATCTGTACGGCGAAGACGCGCCGAACTCCCGACGGATGGATATCCCCAAAGATATGCTGGTTCCACAGAACCGCATGACGTCGGGAAAGAAATACTTCGACGTTTCCGATCCCAAGTACGCCGACATGACCCCGATGTTCAACCTCGTCAAAGAAATCATGAAGGAAAAACAGGGGAAATAAGACGTTTCGGCTTTTCAATTATAGGTTTCGAGTCAGGTGCGATTGGGTGACCCCGAAACCTGCGCTATTGTTTTAGATCGTAACTTGCGCTAAGAAGCGTCGCCATGCAGCCACCGCTCGAAACGATAGACATCGGTTGGCTCAACCCATCCAATGCGACTAATAACAGAGAGATAAAATTGCCAGCGGGAATAATCTTGAGGTTTGTTTATGATACGACATCTTTGGTCAACGACCGCCGTCTTTTTGCCCGTGAGTTTATTGACCTGTAGCTGCGCTCAATTCCGCCCGTCATTGGACCAAAAGGTTCTTTTCGGTGGTACTCGAATCCCTTCGGTTGTACAGAGCCAGGAAGGGATTACCGTGTCCATCGAGGAATTTGCCTCGGTAAATAAATCGAAGCAGGCTTTCGATTCGGATGTTATTTCGTCCGGAGTACTTCCTTTACTATTTCGAATAGACAGCAAGAGCGATGCCGTATTCAAAATTCCCCCAGCGGCGATCAAAGTATACTTGGACAACCAAGCACTCGCGGTGCTTGACGCCGAAACGGCGGCGAAACAGGCCGCTACGCGTGATTACTTCGGCAAAGCGCTCGGCTGGACTATCCTTGCCGGGCCCTTCGCCGTACTTGCATGGCCGGGGACAATCGTAGGTTCCGCCGTGCATACTCGAAATGTTAACTCGCGGATTGTGAATCGCTTCGAGACGCTCGAATTCAAAGGTGCTATGGTGCGGGCGAATCAGGCGGTCAGCGGCTTCCTTTATTATCAAGTGCCGGCGGATAGTAAAATCCTCCAGACAGTCGCGGAGACAAAAAGTCTGCAAAACGTGACCATCGAAATAATCGCCGTCCCCGAGCAAGAAGGACAAAACGTGAGTTTTAACCTACGTCTTCCCAGCGTTGATCTGTCACAGTCCGCAAAGAACTGATCCCGATTGTGCCGATCAACTGGACGATCGCCGATAAAAAATATTTTGACGTTTCCGATCCCAAGTACGCTGACATGACGCCGATGTTCAATCTCGTCAAAGAAGTTACAAAGGGGCGGGAGGCGAAATAGGTTGACCGTGCTCGACCTAGCGAGTCACTCGCCGGTGCAAGTCCCGAGGGGCGTGTAGGATCACGGATGAATCCAGTAAAAATCGGCCTTGGAGTCTCGAGCGTCGGACGTTTCCTGCCTCTGGTTGCAAAAGTGGCAGGACTATTCGACCGGGAGCACCTTCCCGTCGAGATCATCAATCAACGCGATGAAGAAAGGGCAGTGCCGGATATCGTTTCGGGGGCAACTCCGATCGGAACGCCCAACGCTCCTTCACTGGTTTTTTCCGTGCTCGAAGGCAGCGATTTAGTCATCGTCGCGGGGCTGCTCAACCGTCCAGCATTTTTCCTGGCAGCCGACCCGAGCATTGCGAGTCTCGCCGACCTCAAAGGCAAAAGGGTCGGCATCAACGAGCCGCGGCGCATGGCGGGAATGGTTATGCTGGCCCTCCTGCGAAAATGGGGGATTGACGCAAGGACCGATGTCGAGCTTATCGACTCCGGTATCAACGATCGAAGTTATGAGGCCCTGATCGAAAAGAAGATCGATGCGGCGCTTTTGCCGCCGGAAAAAGCATTCCTCGCGGAAGCGCTCGGTTGTCGCGTGATCGCCGATAGCCTGGATCTGGACTGCCACTGGGTGCCGCTTGCGACCACGCGACGGTTTCTTAACGACCATAGAGAAGTCGTGCGAAAAATCGTTTCGATTTACGCCGAAAGCGTGCGCCTGTTCAAAAGCCAGCCGCAGGAAACCATCACAGAAATCACTCGCTGGCTACCCGCCCTTGCCCAACACCCACGAGTGGTGGAGAAATGTTACGCGTTATTCGCGCGCGAGTTTGTCTCGTCGATCACGCCGTCCTTGGATTCCATCGGCTCCATCATGCGAGAAGTCGCGCTGCAAGACCCGCGAGCGAGCACTCTTAAACCGGCCGCATTGGTGGAAAATCTAATTTAGATTCTAGTGGAAGAACGGCTCATGACGGACGCGATCAAATCCACCGGGGTAATCGGTCTCGGTGTGATGGGCTTCGATATCGCCTTCTTATACGCGCATAAAGGTTATCGGACGCTGGTCTATGATGCAGCGGAAGCAGCGATGAACAACCTCGCCGCCCGGCGCGATCAAACCATCGAACGGTTGAAGCGAAGGAATCGGATCACCGAGGCTGAAGCGGAGAACGTCAGGAACAGATTGGTCACGGCGCCGGGGCTCGATGGCCTGGGAAAGGCGGACTTGATTACCGAGGCGGTGTCAGAGTCCGGCAAAACTAAGAAAATAGTTTATCGAACGCTGCGTGATAGTGGTTTCGCGGGGATATTGACGACCAACACTTCATCGCTCACGCGAGCCAGTCTGGTCGGCGACGGCGATTACATGAGCGAGCAATTTGCGACCACGCACTTTTTCAATCCCGTGCTTCATACGCAAATGGTCGAGGTTGTAAGGGGCGCCATGAACGACACGAGTTACGCCGCTCTGATGACGTTCCTCGCTGATATCGGCCGCAAACCAATGGAGACCAAAGACATCTCGGGGTTTGTCTCGAACAGTGTCTTGATGGTTTATGCGGTCATGGCGTTAAGACTGATCGAGTCCGGCGGCGCCATCGAAGACGTCGACGGCGCGGCCAAAGAACTGCGCACTCTGCCGCCATGTTTGAGCTACGACAGCTGGAAGCCATCCATCGTCGAAGACGTAACCCGGGTGATGTTCGAATTTCGCGGGGACGCTTATTTGAGATCGTCGAAATTACTGACCGCCCTGGCCAAAGGCAATCCATTATTTTACGTCGATCAGAAACCCAACCCGGCGATTTACAACTTAGTTGAGCGCGGCCGCCGAGCACTGGACCCGAAATTAATCAAGATCGCCTTGCTCACCTCGGTGCGGCTCGCCGCAGCGAGAACAGTGGAGCTAGGCGAAACGCCGGCAACAGTGGATTTTGTTTCCACCGAAGGCCTTAAATTCCCGCGCGCTCCGCTGGCGGAAATCGACGAGCTCGGCGCCGTCGCGGTGCTCAATGACTTGCAGGCGGTCAACGCCGCCATGCCGGAGAATGGTATGAACGCACCGGAGCTTCTGACCGCCATGGCCAAGGAGCGCCAGACGTTCTTCAAAGGCGGCCAAGCGAACCCGGCGATAACGGCTTTGATAAAAGGAAACTCACATGCGCGCCATTGACGTTCACGTGCACCCGAGCACGCGCGGTCTCGATACCCACGCCTGCAACTATTTTCGCCGTGACTTGAGCGACGTGCCGCAAACGGCGGAGGGATTCGCCGATTTATACACACGGCAAGACGTCAAAGCACTGCTGATTGGCTGGCATCCTTCCACGGTGCCTGAAGGCGCGCGCAATTCCAACGAGCACGTGATCGAGTTGGTGTCGAACTATCCGAAAGCTTTTGCCGGCGTGCTCGCTTCGCTCGATACCGCCGTCGCGGACTTGAACGCGGTTGCGCGCGGAGCCGAAGCGCTCGTGCGTAACCCCAAAGTCGTCGGTTTTAAGTTTCATCCGCCGGATCAGGGTTTTTATCCGAGCGATAAAAAATATTACGGTATCTGGGAAATTTTGCAGGCCGGCGGCAAACCGGTCATGTTCCACATCGGTTTTACCGTGCTGGGCGCGAATACCGAAGGCGGCAGCGGCATCGGTCTCGATTACGGGCGGCCGATTCATCTCGACACGTTGGCGAAGGATTTTCCGCGCATGAAGATACTCGCGGCGCATCCCGGCTGGCCATGGGTGGAAGAAACCATCGGCGTGGTGACGCACAAGAAAAATGTTTACGTCGATACTTCCGGATATCTCGCCGAGCAATTGCCGGAGCTCTTTCAAAAGGCAATCGTCGGGCGCTTGCAAGACAAGGCGCTCTTCGGTACGGATTTTCCCTACGTCGATCTGGCGCAGGCATTGATCAGCTTCGACAAGCTCGGCTGCAAAGATGCGGTCAAGGAAAAACTTCTGCTCGGCAACGCGCGGAATCTCTTCGGATTAAAGGATTGATCTGTATTGGTGGAGATTTCAGCGTTTAAGTTTCAACATCGGTGATGACAACTGGGAAAATCGCAACTTGCTAACCGATTTAGACGTTGAACCTTGAACGGTTGAACTTTGAACGGAAACACGACAGTGGCGACACTTAGTTAAAGGAGCAGAGAAAGATGCCTGACAACGCCGGCAAACAAAGAACCGTAGCGCAGGCCTACCTGGAGGTCGCGGTGGACCATGGCGTGGACTACATTTTCGGTCTGCCGGGAACGAGCGGCCAAGAGTTCATCGGCACCATCGCCGATCAAGAAAAGGTCCGCTTCGTGCTTGCGCTACATGAAACCTGCGTGGTCTCCATGGCGGACGGCCACGCGCGCGTCACCGGCCGTCCGTCGCTGGCGCAGGTGAGCACGCTGCCCGGGTCTGCCAATGCCGTCGGCGCTCTCTACGACGCGTACCGCGACCGCTCGCCGGTGGTGGTAACATCGACCCAAGTCGACACCAGAATCTTCGGGCGCGACTCCCACACCGAAGGCAAAGATTTAGTCGAAATGACCAAGCAGTTCACCAAGTGGAGCGCCGAAGTGCACCGCTCCGACCGCATCCCGGAATTTTTGAATCGCGCTTTCAAAGTTGCTGCGACGCCGCCCACCGGGCCGGTTTATCTGTCGCTGCCGAGCAATCTGCTCGGCGAGTCGACCGATCTCCCGAATCCGGTCGCCGAACGATCGCGCGTTACGCCGCGGATCGCCGCCGATCCCGAAGCGCTCGAAGAAGCAGTCAAACTCCTCGCCAGAGCAAGGCGGCCGCTGATCGTCGCGGGCAGCGGCGTTGCGAAAGCCGGCGGCACCGAGGACTTGATCAAGTTCGCCGAGATGCTCGCCGCGCCGGTGGTGATGGAGCCGCGTTATTCGTTCTTGAGTTTTCCCACCGATCATCCGCAGAGTTTTCAGATTGCCGAGCGAAATCCATCTTTCAATCTACCGGTTTGGGGCGATCCGGATGTGATCCTAGCGATCGGCTGCCGTTTGATTCGAGAGTATCGATATCTGCACGAGCCGGTGATGAAGCCCGAAACGCGCTGCATTCACATCGAGGAAGATCCCTGGGAGATCGGTAAAGTATTTCCGGTGGATCTCGGCATCATTGCCGACGCCAAGAGCGCGCTGCGGTCTTTGCTCGATGTCTATCCGAAAGTTGTCGGTGCGGCCAATGGCCGCGAAGAGCGTTTGGTAACTATTCACAAAGCCCAAGAACAGGTCAAGGCCGAACTGGAAGCGCGTGTGAAGCAGGGTTGGGACGGCACGCCGATCAACGCGGCGCGGCTGGCGCGCACGATGGATCGATTAATTGAAAAGGACGCGCTCATCGTCAATGAAAGCCCGACGAGCAAAGATATTTTGATGGCCAATTTCCAGTTCTCGCCGGGCCGATCGTACTTTTCCAACTCCTCTGGCGGTTATCTCGGTTGGGGTCTGGGCGCAGCCATCGGCGCTAAACTCGCCGCGCCGAAGCGGCGTGTGGTCGCTTGTCTCGGCGACGGCAGCAGCATGTTCGGTCTGCAAGGACTTTGGACCTTGGCAAAGTATCGCGTGCCGTTGGTGGTGATCGTGTTCAACAACCGCGCTTACATGGCGGTGAAAAATCAATTCCGCGGCTCCGAAGAAAGGATCCGCATGGCAGCGGAGATGGGAGCGGAATTGGTCGGACCGGATATTAACTTCGCCAGGCTGGCGGATACCTTCGGCATTTTCGGCCAACGGGTCGAACAACCGGACGCCATCGAACCGGCAATCAAACGCGCGCTGGAGCAAAATGGTCCGGCGCTAGTCGACGTCGTCATCGCGCAGAATACTAGGAAGGACTGAAGTTGCCAGCGCTGCGGATCCCCACTTGCTTCTAAGCGACGGAATCTGTCTTAAAGGCGTCACCCCGAATGTTTTAATCGGGGGTCCGGTCCGAACCCGCCTGGATTCCCGCTTAAAGCATGCGGGAATGACGAACTTTGGAAAGGCAATTTAGCTAACGCAGCGATCGACAGGGAATTCACCCATAGAGATTGAACCACAGGCGAAGAAGGAGGACACATGCCGGAAGACGCTAAGGAAGCATTCAAAAAAGTCGGGCTCGGTGCCGAGAATAATGCCTACGACATCATCGCCAAGCTCGACCCCGAGTATTTCGAGAAGCTCAAAGGACTCTACGTCGACGCCACCTTCGGACGCGAAGGCGCGTTGCCACGCAAAACCAAAGAGCTGATCATGGTTGGCATCTGCTGCGCGCTCGTGCGTCCGCGCGGTATCCGCCTGCACAGCGAGCGTGCACTGACCCTCGGCGCTACGCCCAAGGAAGTGATGGAAGCGATGGAGGTAGCCGCGATCCCGGGTGGCATGCCGGGTCTGTGGACCGGCGTGGAGACGCTCCAGGAAATCCTCAAGGCGAAAGGTATCGAATTTAAATGATTCCAATATTTTGTGGAACGATATCGTATAGGGCGGATCCGAAACATTTTGAACGTCTTGAACGGAGCAAAGCGGTTGAACGACTTGAACCATGACCGATCTTAACCACGGCCCACTCGACGGTATCCGCGTTCTCGATTTGACACGCGTCGTGGCAGGGCCTTATTGCTCGATGTTTCTCGGCGACCTCGGCGCCGACGTGGTCAAGGTCGAGCAGCCCGGCACGGGCGACGACACGCGCGGGTGGGGCCCGCCCTTTGCCGGCGGCGAGAGCGCATATTTTCTTTCAATCAATCGTAACAAGCGCAGCCTTGCGCTCGATCTCAAGTCGAAGCGCGCCGTCGAGCTGCTGCGCCAACTGGTCAAGGTCGCCGACGTCGTCATTGAAAACTTCCGGCCCGGAACCATGGAACGGTTCGGCTTGGCTGAACAAGATTTACGTAAGCTCAATCCGCAGCTGATCTATGCTTCGCTCACCGGTTTCGGCGCCAACGGTCCGATGAGCCACTGGCCGGGCTATGATTTAATCGTCCAAGCGTGGGGCGGGCTGATGAGCATCACGGGCGCGCCCGACGGCGAGCCGGTGAAAGTCGGCGTGGCGATCATCGATCTCGTCGCTGGTCTGATGCTCGGCAAAGCTGTCACCGCCGCGCTCTTCGCGCGGGAAAAAATCGGCGTCGGACAACGCATCGACACCTCGTTGCTCGAAGCCGAAGTTGCATCGTTGATCAACGTCGGCAGCAATTATCTAGTCGGCGGCAAAGTTCCCACGCGCTGGGGCAACGCCCATCCCAACATCGTGCCCTATCAAAATTTCAAAACCGCCGACGGCTATCTGGTCATCGGCGTTGCCAGCGAAGTTATCTGGAAGCGTTTCTGCCAAGCCATCGGGCGCCCGAATCTAACCGACGATACGCGCTTTGCCAACAATTCGCTGCGCGTCGAAAATCGCACCAAATTGATCGCGCTGCTTTCCGAAGTGTTCTTACAGCGTGACAATGAGACCTGGTTCAAATTGCTGACCGCTGCCGAGGTGCCGTGCTCGCCCGTGCAAACCATCGATCAAGTATTTCAGGCGCCGCAAGTATTGCACCGCGATATGGTCATGGAAATCGAGCACCCGACGGCGGGCAAAGTGCGCATGGCCGGTATTCCCGTCAAGTTTTCCGTCACGCCGGCATCGTTGCGCTTGCCGCCACCGCTGCTCGGCGAACATAACGAGGCAATCCTTAGCAACTGGCTCGGCATGAGCGCCGAAGCGATCGACGAGCTTAAAAAAGAGAAAATCATATGACAGGTAAAACCTTTGAAGAGTTTCACGCCGGCGATCGCTACAGCACCGGCCGGCGCACAATCACCGAGCATGACATCCTGCAGTTCGTCACACTGGTCGGCCTCACCGAACCGCTGTTCCTCGATATGGAATATATTCGCAAGGAAAGTCTTTACGGCGAGCGCATCGCGCCGGGCAGCCTCACTTTCGGAATGGCCGAAGGGCTAACCGTGCAGACGGGTCTCATTCATGGTACGGGAATGGCCTTCGCCGGCCTCGATAAAATGCGCCTGTTCGGCCCGGTGAAAGTCAACGACACGATTCAAGTGGAGATCGAAGTGCTTGACACCAAGCCGGTACCGGCGCGGGGCGGCGGCATCGTGCGCTACCGCCAGTGGGTCAAGAACCAGCGTGGCGAAACAATCATGGAATACGATGTGGCCCGCTTGATTCGCGGCGCGGCCGGGGAAGGGGGAAATGAGGCGTAAGGAGTGAGGCGCGGGCGAAAATCAGTTCGAGTTGTTAAACACCTTACTCCTGATTCTTTACTCCTAACTATTGCACCATGAACGACCCCCAAACAAAGTTCGGCATACTCTTGCCGACGCGCGAAGTAATTCTATCGGGACGGTCCGATCCGAACAGTATCTATGATCTCGCCGATCGCGCCGAGGCTCTCGGATTTCATTCCGTTTGGGTCGGCGACAGCGTGGTCGCAAAACCGCGCCTCGATCCGCTGACGACCCTTGGTGCCGTCGGCGCTCGCACCCAACGCGTTCGCCTGGGCACGGCGGTTTATCTCGCGGCGCTAAGAAATCCCGTATTGGTCGCGCACATGGTCGCCACACTCGACTGGCTTAGCCGCGGACGCGTTGATCTTGGCATTGGTTACAGCCGGCCCAACGATCCGGTGCAGGAGCACGAGTATAAAGTCCTCGGCCATGACCCGGCGAAACGCATCAGGATGAGCGAAGAGCTGGTGCAAGTCATTCGCAAATTGTGGCGTGAGAACGACGTCTCGTTTGCCGGCAACTTCTCGACCTTCGATCATGTCACGGTGGAACCCAAACCGATCCAGCCCGGCGGCGTGCCGATCTGGCTCGCGTCGAACAATATCGAACCGGGGCTAAAGCGCGTCGCTCGCATGGCCGACGGCTGGCTCAACAACATTACGGATCCAAAAATTTACAAGCAGTGCCTCGAAAAGATTCGCGCCTACGCGGCCGAGGCGGGACGCGATCCGCAAGCGATCGAACCCGGACTCTATTTCACTCTGGCCGCCGGCGATGACAACGCCGTCCGCGAAGGTCAGAACTTTCTTGCACAGTACTACAACCGGCCCTATGAAGCCGTGGCCAAGGCGATGGTCTGCGTCATGGGCAGTTGGGATCAAGTCATGGATCACATTCAAGCCTACACCCAGGCTGGAGCTCGAAGTTTAGTGCTGCGCTTCGCCACGGGCGATCAGATGCGACATCTTGAAAGCTGCGCGGAACATCTTGCGCGCCGCGGTTTTCTGCTTCGATAAAGGAACGGAGGCAAACTATGAGATTGCTGCCGCGAACCGTTCTATTTTTCGCCGGGATGATCAGTTTGCTTGCGCCGATGCGGAGCGAAAGCGCGAGTGCGCCGCGGATCCGTGTCGGATATCCCTCTCCGAGCGCGAGCTTTTTCCCGCTCTTCGCAACCAAAGAAGCTCGGCTTTTTGAAAAATACGGCTTCGACGCCGAGATGATCTACGTCCAGGGAGTACAGCTGATTCAGGTGCACGTCGCCGGTCAATTGGATTTCTCGACTGTTTCCTCGGTGGTCTACCTGCAGGCGTCGGTGGAAGGGGCTGACCTCGTACAAATTGGCAGTTCCATCGACGGACAGATCATGAAAGTGATGGTTCATCCTTCGATTACGAAGCCCCAGGATCTTAAAGGAAAAACGCTCGCTGTCACGCGCTTTGGCTCGCTGACGGATTTGCTGATTCGCCCGGCACTGAAGAACTGGGGATTGGAACCGCAAAAGGATGTGAAACTGATTCAGATTGGCCGCATGCCCGATATCGTAACGGCAATTTCCCAGCGTACCGTGGATGGCGGCGTCATTTCCTTTCCGACGTCGATTCAAGCGGAGAAGTTGAATCTCAAGACACTGCTGGATTATGCCGACTCCGGCTACGAGATCCCGGCCACCACGGTCGTCATAAGCCGCAAGTTCGGCAAAAGCAATCGCGATGAGGTTCTGCGCTTTCTAAAAGCCTACATCGAGGGAACGCACAGACTGATGACGGATCGCGAGCTGGGCATTCGGGCGCTGAGGAAATACGGCGGGATCAGCGACCGCGATATGCTGGCAAGCACTTACGATCTCTTCACGTCGCGCTACATCAAGAAGATTCCCAAAATAAATCTCAAGGGCGTGGAAAACTCGCTGAGCTTGATCGCCGAGAATAATCCCAAAGCAAAAAACCGCAAGGTCGACGAGTTCATCGACGCGAGTTATATGGACGAGCTGGAGAAAACTGGTTTTATCAAGTCGGTGTGGAAGTGATGGAAACGAGGCCTTTCGAGTTTTTCGTAGGATGCGGTGAGCGAATCGAATCGCATCGTTCACCTAAGGCCACCGAAACTCTTAACCCTTATTCAGCGCTGCATAGACCTTCTCCGATGTCAGCGGTAAATCATGCAAGCGCACGCCGACGGCGTCCTCAATGGCGTTGGCAATCGCCGCTGCCGTGGGGACGTTAGGAATTTCGGCTATCGCCTTGCCCTGGTAGGGAGTCGGGCCGTTGGCGTCCTGCATCAATACTGTTGTTAATTTTGGCACGTCCGCGACCGTAGCCATTTTGAACTCGCCGAGATTTGCCGTAGCCATTTTGCCATCGACCAAGGAATTGTCTTCCATCAACGCGAAACCCAATCCGGTGACTACTCCGCCGTCGATCTGTCCCTGGTAGCTCAAATGATTCAGCACAGTGCCGGAATCGTGCACGGTGGTGAGTTTGTTGACCTTCACTTGACCGGTTCCTCGATCGACCTCGACTTCCGCGACCTGCGCGGCGAAGGAAGTGATCGGCGCGCGCGACGGTTCATAGACGCTGAGATGCGTGAGCGACTCGCCGTTTTGTTCGAGCGCGAGAACGATCACGTCGCTGAATGACATCGCCTTGCGCGCCGGGGCGTTGTAGCGTCCGTTCGCAGCCTGGATCTCTTCCGGCTTGCAGCCGATTCTCGCCGCGGCGAGAGCTAAGAGTTTTTCTTTGACTTCCGAGACGGCCTGAAAAGCCGCGGTGCCGACGCTGTTGGTCGACTTGCTGCCTCCAGTGCCCGAGTCATAAGGCGAGCTGTCGGTGTCTTCCACGCGAACCGTGACGCGCTCGCGGGGCAGGTCAAGCACTTCGCTGACGATCTGTTGCACGACCGTGTGAATACCGGGACCGACGTCGGGAACTCCCAGGTGCACGTTAACGCGGCCATCGGTTTCAATTGTGATTGCCGCGCCCGACTTGCCGGCGCCGGAAGGGCGTTCGTAGACCGCCACGCCGCGGCCGATATTTTTCGCTTTGGGTTTTTTCCAGCCGGAAGTATCGAGCGCTTTCTTCAAGATATCTTTGACGACAATGCCTTTCAGTTTCTGGCCGAAGGGCGTCGCATCGCCATCGTCGAGTAGGTTTTTCATACGGAACTCGACAGGGTTCATGCCCAGTTCGCGCGCGATGATATCGATCTGCGACTCCATAGCGAAAGTCGTCTGCGGGCTGCCCGGCGTGCGCGTCTGCGTGCAAGGAACCTGATTGGTATAAGCGCAGATCGTTTCGACCTGGATCGCGGGAATCCGGTAGTAGCTGGCGACGCGCCGGGGGCCTTGCACGGTGACTTCGGCATTTGCTTTCAGGGCCGCGTAGCCGCCGCCACTGAAAATAGCCCGCGCGTGCAGCGCGCAAAGCTTGCCGTCGCTGTCTACGCCGGTACGCAGCGTGATCACGGCAGGGTGGCGGTGGGAGATCGCGGTCAGTTCTTCGGAATAATCGAGTATCATCTTGACGGGTTTGCCGGTCCGTTGCGCCAGAAAATAACAAACCGGCGCTTCCACCACGGAAGTCTTGCCGCCGAAATCGCCGCCGACGGGAAGGATATGGACTTTGACTTTGACGGAGTCGAGACCGAGATCGCGCGCAAAGCGATCGCGCAACGTGAACGGAGCTTTATTCGAAGCCCAGATTTCGATCTGGCCGTTGT
>Ga0137359_10001591_pt1 | contig 18039 bp, 14 predicted proteins | sample Mad1_40_16metaG_FD_108281 | JGI IMG/M metagenome (GOLD analysis project Ga0137359, IMG submission 108281) | Vadose zone soil microbial communities from Angelo Coast Range Reserve, California, USA - Mad1_40_16 metaG | ecosystem: Environmental > Terrestrial > Soil > Vadose zone | place: USA... | reverse complement strand
GCGGCTTTAGTCACCAAAGCGTCCGCAATCATCCATCCTCGATCCTCGATCGTCCATCCTCGATCGTCCATCCTCGATCTTCCATCCTCGATCGTCCATCCTCGATCTTCCATCCTCGATCTTCCATCCTCGATCTTCCATCCTCGATCTTCCATCCTCTATCTTCCATCCTCGATCTTCCATCCTCGATCTTCCATCTCGATCTTCCATCCTCGATCTTCCATCCTCTATCTTCCATCTTTCATCATCGCACTGATGTCACGAAAGCTCACGATGTCATCGCCGAAAGAGAAGGTTCCGTAATCACGCATTTCCTCGGCGGCACGAATAAAAGCGCTGAGTGCAACTCGCGAGAGCACACTGCCTACGCTTATGCGCTGCACCCCGATCTCCGAAAGTTCCGCGAGACTCAATCGAACGCCCGGGAGCCCCATCAATACATTCACCGGGCGATACAGCGAGCTCACAACCGCCGCGATGTCTTCCTTACTCGCGAGGCCCGGTGCGTACAGCACATCCGCTCCCGCCTCCTGGTAGGCCTGAAGCCGCCTGATCGTGTCGTTCAGATCGCGTCGCCCTAAGAGGTAGTTTTCAGCACGCGCCGTCAGCGCAAAAGGGAAGGGAAGAGAGTGCGCCAGCTCAGCAGCCGCTCGGACTCGTTCAGCCGCGTGCTCCAGTTCGTAGATCGGATCATCCCTGCGAGTGGTGGAATCCTCGATCGACCCGCCGACTAGCCCCGCCGCCGCGCCGAGTCTTATTGTCTCGGCGACCGTTTCGGGATCATCGCCAAAGCCGTTCTCGAGGTCGGCGCTGACTGGGAGATCTGTCGCGGCGACGATATCGCGCACGTGCGCCATCACCTTGTCACGGCCAACGGTGTTATCCCGCTGCCCGATCGAGAACGCATACCCGGCGCTGGTGGTCGCCAACGCTTCAAACCCTAAATGTGCAAGCAGTCGAGCCGTGCCGACATCCCAGGGATTTGGTATGATGAATGCGCCGTCACGTTCGTGAAGCGCTCGAAAAGCGATTCCTTTTTCTGTTTGAGTTCTCATCAGCTTCTAAGCCTCTACGCCGCCTGGGTCACGAAAGCGATGCGAGATGCTGCTCGATCCAATCGGTCAGCTCGGCTCGAGACAGGTCGCCGCTGGCGACCCCGATAAACACTTTTTCCTGGTCATCGATTGAGGCGTCGATCTCAACGCCGTTTATAACGAGAAAGACTTCCATCGCCGCGTGACCGATACGCTTGTTGCCGTCGATGAAAGGGTGATTCTGAATCAAGGAATGAGCGAATGCGCCTGCTTTTGCAGCAACGGTTGGGTAGAGATCTGCGCCATCGAAGGTCATCGCTGGTTGTGCTATGGCAGACTCAAGCGCGTTCAGGTCTCGTATTCCGCCGCTTCCGCCAGACCGGGCGATGAGGAAGCGGTGCAAATCCATCACTTGCTCGGTTGTCAGATAGCGCATCAGGCGAGACGCCGATAGAGTTCGGCATTCTTATCCAGCACGTAATTGGCTGCAGCAACGAAGTCTTGATCGAGCCGAGCGAGCATCTCCTCGACGCTGATCTGCGCCAGAGACTCTGGCGTAACGCCTAACCTCTGAGCCGCATCTCGGAGTTTGATCGCAGTCTGATCCGGCAACTCGACTTCCAGAGTTTGCATAGCGCTACTCTACCTTAGCCCGCCGGCCGGTTCAATACGCGAACTGCCACTCCCCCTTGTTGATAAGCTGCCGTGTAGTATCGGAATGCGCTACCGAGAAAGGGTCGGGATACACCAGGTAGCGGTGACCTATCGATAGAAGACAGGGTTGGCACAAGTCCGGGCCGCGTAGCGCCCACCTATTGATAGAGCGCGAACGCCACATCGTGGAGAACCCATACCGGTGGTCGATCACGTAGCCGCTACGCGGCCCACGTCGAACGGTGTTTCCAGTGGCTATCGATAGGCCACCGCTACGCGGCGCAACCACCACCGCCCTGGTGCCCCACCACTAAAAAAGGTGTGGGGAATTCTGAAGGACCCTAACGCGCCTCACTTTCGAACGCCGTCCTTATCGATTCCTGAATAAGCGCCGGCCGGTCGCAAACCGAGCCACGCGTCCCAACTCGGCGTCAGAAACAACTCGGCGTACACTTTCTCATTCAAGCTCACAACGTCCGATGCAACCGCTCCGCGCGCCAGCCACCCGTGAATCCGAGCGCGAAACACATACTCGTTGCGAACCGTGTCTTCGGCAACCGAGCGCTCCAGAGCGGCGACCGCCGCTTGCAGCGCGGCGCCCGTTAGCGACGGATCTTTGAACAACATCAACGCGCGAGTCGCCTGATCCAGAGTCGCGTCCGCGGCGTGTAACGCGGCGATCATCGACCATCCGGCGTCGCTTCCAATTGAGTCCAGCAACTTCGGGTTGTCAGACATGCCGCGGAGTACGGGCCGCTCAACCATTACGGCTTTTGATACCGCGGCTGGAGCGGCCGTCTGAGCGCTGGGAGGACTTGAACTGGCACTCGGAGGTCCAGGAATCTCGCGCGACGGTGCGAAGCGAAGCCCGGCTCGCTTCACGTCATTGAGCCACTCACTCTCCAGCTCGTTAAGTCGCGACTCGTGATATCGACGCAGCGCGGGGGTGCGCTCCTCGTCAGTTCGGAAGGCGCCCAGTGTCGCCGCGGCCCCCGCGCTCGATGATATGCGAACCAACTCGCGCAAGAACGCGCCCGGGCCGTAGATACCTGGCAGCGCGTCGATCAACCGGCCTTCCGAGTCAAGCACGTAATGAATGCTGTTGCCCGTGAGCGTCCGCTCCATCTTGCGCCCGTCGCCAAAATCGATCGTCAGCTTGGGGACCGCTCTTACTGATTGCCAGTGCAGAACGAAGCGTTCGCGCAAGAGCTTGGACACCTGTTCGTTTGCATAGAGCGTGATTCGGAAGAGGCGGCTGTTGGCGCAACTCAAATCTTCGTCCAATCGACCGAGCAGCCGCAGCGAGAGGATGGGCTTGCCGCTTGTTCGCGCCGCCGACTTGGCCTGCTCGAGATCTGTGTACCAGTAAAGCCGCGACGCATAGCAATCCTTCTGTTGGCAAATCGAGTCAAGCGCCGCCAGCACTTGATTACTTTTCGCCGGCATCGATTGATTGCTCGATTCGCTGAATTTGCTTAGCGCTGCCTCAATCTCAGCGCTGTTCGCTTCAAGAAAGGCGTTCAATCCTTCTGGTCCCATCGAGCGCAGCTCGCCAATGGCGTTCGCGGATTCCTCTTTGTTAGCGCCCATCGCGCGTCGCGCGAGTGATTCCGTCGAGTGCCTGGTTAGTGAATCGACCGTTATCGGTGGACCGGCCAGCGCTGCACACGACATCGAAAGGGCGACGACCATAACCAATAAGTGCCTTGGCAACAAGTTTCTTGGCATAGCTCTCTCCTGTTGATTGATTCACGGGTAGGCAGTCGCACTTGCAAACGCGTCGACATGAGGCTTGTTCCGATTTGTTTGCTTTCGCTAAGCGTCTAAATCAGAACGGTAGAGGTAGGGGCTTGCCAGGGTTCTTGAGGCGAGCAATGCGCGATTTGTAACGGGAATTTTAAGCGCTGCTGGAGAAACGAGCACCAATACTAAGTTTGGCAAAGAAAGCGGAGCCGAAAGAAACGCAAATGCTTAGCTTGGGTTCACCCCTGGAATATCAAGGCCGCCCCATCTATAATCTGCCATCGACAACGAGATTCAGTTAGCTGCCCAGGCGTAGCGTGAGAGAAAGCGTGACAAAAAAGAACGTGCTCCGGTCAGTTGCCATTGCCGGTCTATCGCTGCTTCTATGCCTCGCGTTTGCGCCGTCTCGGTGGCGCGCGCAGGGAGCGCAGAGCCCTACTGAATTTGATCGGTCTGTGCAACCGTTCCTTGCTCACACGTGCTATATGTGTCACAGCGCCGAGCTAAAATCGGGTGGCCTGAATCTCGAAGCACTCCAAACAGCGTCTTCAATCTCACAGAGCAGGGAGATTTGGGAGCGCGTCCTGCGGAAACTGCGCGCGGGCGAGATGCCTCCCAAAGGCGTCCCGCGCCCAAACCCCGAAGACCTGAAAACCGTGATCTCCTGGATCGAAGGCGAATTCTTGCGAGCGGACCGGCTCGTAAGGCCAGACCCAGGGCGCGTCACGGTGCGACGGCTGAATCGGGCCGAGTACAACAATACAGTGCGTGACCTGCTGGCGGTGGACATGCGGCCGGCGGATAACTTCCCTCAGGACGATTCGGGCTACGGGTTCGATAACATCGGCGACGTACTCTCGCTCTCCCCGGTGCTTATGGAGAAGTACCTGGCCGCAGCAGAGCGAGTCGCCCGCGCGGCTGTGTTCGGTCCGGAGCAGATGAAACCAACGATGGTGAAGCTCAGGTCATCGGGCCAGCGGATAATTCCAAGCCTCACGCCGCTCTTCGATTACGATTCGACGGGGTTGACACTACCAAACGCGATTCACGTTACCTATCGGTTTCCAGTTGACGGCGAATATATTCTGCGGGTGTTCCTTGGAGGCAGTCGACCGGTTGGGTCGGAGCCTTTTTCCATCGCCCTGTGGATCGATGGTCGGCAGATCCAGTCAATCGACCTTGACCCGACGAAAACCGCTACGTTCGATGATGAGGAAAAACAGGATCTGGGCGGTAAGGTGCAGGAGTTTCGTACGAAGGTTACGGCAGGAGAGCACTGGGTGGCGGCTTCGATTCCGCGGCTTTACGAGGGACTGCCGGCCAGATACCAGGGACCCAATCCGTCCAGGATTCCTCCACTTCCGCCGCGTCAGTTCAAACCGCCGGCGGCCCTTCCGCCAGCGCAAATCGAGGAGCGCAGAAAACGGTTCGACGAGCGCATCGCCGCCATCGTAAAGGCGCCGGTCAACGACGCCCGATTGAGCTCGCTTGAAATCGGCGGCCCTTACAATCAAGCAAAGGGAACTTCGGTCGAGAGCCTGAAGAAGATCTACACGTGTGGACATGTCAACGGGCATCACCAGGCTCGCTGCGCGCGTAAGATCGTGGCCGATCTGGCGCGCCGGGCGTTTCGCCGTCCAGTCACGCCCCAGGAAATCGACAAGCTCGCCAGCCTCGTCTCCCTCGCTCAAAAGCAGGGAGACTCTTTCGAGGAGGGCCTCTGCCAGTCGCTGCAAGCCATGCTGGTCTCGCCACATTTCCTGTTTCGCATCGAGCAGAGCCGAGGCTCCGCCGCGGCGGAAGGCTCACAACCCATCAGCGACCACGAGTTGGCATCGAGGCTCTCATACTTCTTGTGGAGCAGCATGCCCGATGATCAGTTGATGCGATTCGCCGACGAGCACGCGCTGCGCAGGCCCGGAGTTTTAGAACGACAGATCCGGCGCATGCTAAAAGATCCCAGGTCGCATGCCCTGGTCGAGAACTTCGGCGGCCAGTGGCTTGAGCTACGCAAACTGGAATCGGTGAAACCCGACCGGCAACGCTTTCCCGATTTCGATGAATATTTGCGGATGTCGATGCGCCGGGAAACGGAGCTGTTCTTCGAAAACATCGTGCAGGAAGATCGCAGCATTCTCGATTTCATCGATGCAGACTACACGTTTCTCAACGAACGACTCGCAAAGCTCTATAAGATTCCGAGCGTGAAGGGACCGGAATTCCGCAAGGTTGTTCTTGCGAACGACACGCAGCGCGGTGGGGTGGTGACGCAGGCCGGCATCCTGACGGTCTCTTCTTACGCGACGCGCACGTCGCCAGTGCTGCGCGGCAAGTGGATTTTGGAAAAGATCTTGAACGCCCCGCCCCCGCCTCCGCTGCCAGACGTGCCAAACCTGGACGAATCCAAGATCGGCTCGGCCGCCTCCCTACGCCAGCAATTAGAGGCGCATCGTCAGAACGCGACGTGTGCTTCTTGTCACGCCCGAATGGACCCGTTAGGATTCGGGCTGGAAAACTTTGACGCCATCGGCGCCTGGCGAACGCAAGACGGGAAGTTTCCGATCGATGCCTCGGGCATGCTTCCAGATGGCAGGTCGTTTAAAGGACCCGTCGAGCTAAAGGCTATTTTAAAAGGAGACCGCGGCGCATTCACCGAGGGCGTTACAGAGAAGCTCCTCATCTATGCGCTGGGTCGCGGACTGGAGAGCTATGACAGGCCGGCGGTGAACCAGATCGTCGCTCAGTTGGCTGCAGGGAATTACCGTTTCTCGACTCTGGTCATCGAGATCGCGGCCAGCGCGCCGTTTCAGATGAGTCGGAACCGCGAGCCGTAGCTAGCGCGGTATATCTAACCCAGTGTCACGGCGGTCGTCGCTACCGCTCGCGGTGCATACGGAGAGATCATGATCATCACAAACAAACACCTACCGCGCCGAACGTTTATCAAAGGGATGGGCGTTGCGATCGGGCTCCCGATGCTCGATGCGATGACGCCGGCGTTTGCAAGGGCAAGCCGCGCGGTGACGGCACCCGCACGCCTCGCTTTTGTGTATGTGCCCAATGGCATAGTGTTGAAGGACTGGCGGCCCAAAGTTGTCGGCAAGGGCTTCGAGTTCACGCGGATCCTCAAGCCTCTGGAGTCTTTCCGTGAAGATCTGTTCGTGCTTTCAGGTCTTGATGAGCAAAACGGGAACGCGCTGGGCGATGGACCAGGTGATCACGCGAGGGCGGGCGCCGCTTTCCTCACCGGCGTTCACTGCAAGAAGACCGAGGGCGCCGACATTCACAACGGTGTCTCAGCCGACCAGATTGCGGCGCAAGAGCTTGGCTCGAAGACGCGCTTTCCATCAATCGAACTAGGCTGCGAAGACTCAAGGACAGTCGGCAACTGTGATTCGGGCTATAGCTGCGCTTACACCAATAGCATCTCCTGGCGAGGCCAGGCTACGCCGATGCCGCCGGAGCTGAACCCTCGGATGGTTTTCGAGCGTCTGTTCGGCACGGCCGATTTCAGCCTTGATCCGGAAACACGCGCACGGCGCGCCCAGTACCGCAAGAGCATTTTGGATTTTGTGCGCGACGACACCCAGCAACTCGCCGGAAAACTTGGTTCGCCTGATCGCCGAAAGTTAGACGAATACCTGTCAGCGGTCCGGGAGATCGAGCGGCGAATCCAGGCCGCTGAGAAAGATACCCGCCCGGTGACGCCGGCGATCGAAAAGCCAGCCGGCATACCAATCACCCTTCCAGATTATGCGAAGCTGATGTACGACCTGCAGGTGGTCGCCTTTCAAGCTGACCTGACTCGCGTTACAACTCTGATGCTCGGCCGCGAGGGAAGCATGCGCGTCTATCCGGAGATCGGCATTCCCGACCCGCATCATCCGCTCACGCACCACCGCGACAATCCGAATTGGATTGAGAAAGTCACCCAGATCAATTGTCTTCATACGGAGTTGTTCGCCTACTTTTTGACGAAGCTCAAATCGACGCCCGATGGGGATGGAAGCCTGCTGGATCATTCGATGATCGTCTACGGAAGCGGGCTAAGCGACGGTAATCGCCACAGTCACGAAGACCTTCCCGTGCTGCTGGCTGGCCGCGGCGATGGCAGCCTGAAACCTGGACGGCACATCGTGTATTCGTCAGGAACACCGATTACTAATCTGTACCTTACCCTGCTTGACCGCGTTGGTGTGCACTCCGAAAAGATCGGCGACAGCACAGGCAAACTTGAGCAACTCACGGATCTGTGAAGAAGAACGCGCGCTGGAAGTACAACCGCGACTTAACGGATTTTGAATGTTTTTGCGGAGCCTGCTCTTCCCAGGGTAATTCATAACGCACCTGGTGGCTTTTCGGGGCTTGTCCTGATGATCCCACCCGCGGCAGTGGGTGGATCGATCAAGTGCAGCCTACGAGAGAGGCGGCTCCCCGCTTCTTTCGAATACCACCCACGGCAGTGGGTGGATCGTTCAGGCCCGGCCTACAAAGGGAAGCGGCTCGACGGCTTCCTTGAATACCACCCACGGCAGTGGGTGGATCGTTCAGGGAATACCACCCACGGCAGTGGGTGGATCGTTCAGGTGCAGCCTACAAAGGGAAGCGGCTCGACGGCTTCCTTGAATACCACCCACGGCAGTGGGTGGATCGTTCAGGTGCAGCCTACAAAGGCGAACGCGGGATTACCGTTTTTTCGTCTCCTCCTCGCGTCGCGAGAGAAGAGAGATAAAAAACAAAGGGGGCGACCCGCTGTAGGCTGGGCTTGAACAATCCACCCACTGCCGTGGGTGGTATTCAAGAAGCAGCCGAGCGGCCTGCGTTTGTAGGCTGGGATTGAACGATCCACCCACTGCCGTGGGTGGGATGAAAGAAGCCGTCGCGGCGTCTTCGTTTGTACGCTGGTCTTGAACGAACCACCAACTACTGCTGGGGTTGCCTGCTGAACATTTCTGTATTGCTCTTCAGCGGCGCTTGTTCGTCTTCAAAAACAGGCCGCGAGTTGCAGCTGGCTCCTGTGATCAAGATTGAATCGAGGACTGAACTTCATGAAATTAATCCGGATGCTGCTCTCACTCACTATTTGTCTCTTCACGGTTGCGGTTGCTCTGGCGCAGACCGCGGAAAACTACCCGCTCAGTCCCGACTCTAAACCTCAGCCCGGCGCGCCGAAAGGCGAAGTGCTCAAGTTCACCTTTGAGAATTCGAAGATCTTTCCCGGCACCTGGCGCGAGTACTGGGTCTATGTGCCGGCGCAATATACGCCCGACAAGCCGGCGTGTGTCTACGTGAACCAGGACGGCATTCAATACGAAGCGCCCACAGTCTTCGACAATCTCATTCACAAAAAGGAAATGCCCGTGACCATCGGAGTATTCGTGATGCATGGGCGGGTTAAGGCTGCTGACAGCAACGGGGCGCTCGATCGATTCAATCGCAGCTTCGAGTACGACGGGCTGGGCGACAACTATGTCCGCTTTCTGCTCGAAGAACTGCTGCCCGACGTCGAGACGAAAAAGGCTACTGATGGGCGTCCCATCCGGCTCTCAAAAAATGGCAAGGACCGCGCGATCGGAGGCTCATCTAGCGGAGCGATCTGCGCGTTCACCGCGGCCTGGGAGCGACCCGCAGAGTTCAGCCGCGTGTTCAGCGCGATCGGCACGTATGTCGGGCTGCGCGGTGGTGATCGCTACTCGACTCTCATCCGCAAATCCGAGCCGAAGCCGATCCGAATCTTTTTGCAGGACGGCTCAGACGATCTGAACATCTACGGTGGGGATTGGTGGATGGCTAACCAGACCCTGGAGCGCGCGCTCTCGTTTGCAGGCTACGAGGTGCAGCACGCGTGGGGAGAGGGCGCCCACAACCAGAAACACTCCACGGCCATCTTCCCCGATGCGATGCGCTGGCTCTGGAAGGACTGGCCTCTGCCCGTGAAAGCAGGCCAGACGAAGAACCAGGCGCTCAGCGACATTCTTATCCCCGGTCAAAGCTGGCAACTTGTGAGCGAAGGCTACCGCTTCACCGAAGGACCCGCGGCGAACGCCAGGGGCGAGGTTTTCTTCAGTGATATCCCCGCCAGCAAGGCTTATAAAATCGGGCTTGATGGCAAGGCGAGCGTATTCGTCGAGGACTCGAAGAGAAGCAATGGTCAAGCCTTTGGTCCGGACGGTCGGCTTTACGCAGTCGCTACGGGCGAGCCGAAGGTTGTCGCGTATGACGCGAGCGGGAAAGCCTCAACAATCGCCGAGGGCTTCGTGGGGAACGACATCGTAGTCGCTCACAACGGAAACATCTACGTGACCAATCCGCCTGCTCCGGGAAGCAACGATCCGAGCAAGGTCTGGCTCATCAAATCGACCGGCGAAAAGAAGGTTGTGGACACCGGATTGAGTTACGCCGACGGGGTTGCGCTTTCACCTGACCAGACACTGCTCTACGTGGCCGACTATCGTTCGCATTGGGGTTACAGTTACCAGATTCAGCCGGACGGGTCGCTACAGTACAAACAGCGTTACTACTGGCTGCACGAGTCTGACGCGACCGACGGCAGCCAAGCCGACGGCATGCGCGTAGACCGCGACGGCCGGCTCTACGTAGCCACGCGATTGGGGATTCAAGTTTGCGATCAGGCAGGGAGAGTGAATGCAATCATTCCCACCCCGAATGGAAGGGTGTCGAATCTGACTTTCGGCGGCGAGAGCTTCGATACGCTGTTCGTCACTTGCGGCGACAAGGTTTACAGGCGAAAGCTGAAGGTCAAAGGCGCGCAGGCCTGGGACGCACCCAACAAGCCCGCAGCTCCGAGGCTGTGACTCACGCCTCGCTTCAGCTTCCGAAATAACGAGTGGGTGTCGTACCTTATTCACTCACAAACAACCGATTGGGACGAGGGAGGCGAATATGCTGGACTTAGGACAGATGGTCGGGTTCGTTGCAACCGAGGACTACGACAAAGCGAGAGCCTTTTACGAGAACAAATTGGGCTTTCAGTTTGTGAGCCTTGATCAGTACGCATTGGTGATGAGCACCGGCAAAAACACGATTCGGATCTCGAAGGTCAAAGGTCACACTCCTGCACAGTACACGGTCCTCGGCTGGGAAGTGGAAAACATCGACTCAGTCGTTCTGGCGCTTATGGAACGCGGCCTCACCTTCGCGGACTATCCTTTTATCCAGGATCGCGAGCTTCTAATTTGGACGACACCCAGTGGAGACAAGGTAGCCTGGTTCAACGATCCCGACGGAAACGTTCTTTCCATCAGTCAGCACAAGTAGGAATAAGAAGTAAGGAGAACTACTCATGGCAAGCAAGAAGGCCGACCGGTCCCACGTTCTGAGTGGAGCGATGACAATTCGCACTCGCGCGCGGTTGATGCTCCTGACGGCATTCATTGTCTCTGCGACGTGTGTGGCCGGTGCGCGACAGCAGGCGGCGATCATCCCAGCTCAGTCCGCGGTGCTCTCGCAGCCGATGCCCGTCGATCCGCAGATCACCATTGGCAAATTCGCGAACGGGATGCGCTACTACATCCGCGCCAACAAGAAGCCGGAAAAGCGAGCGGAACTGCGGCTCGTCGTCAAGGCCGGGTCGATTCTTGAAGACGACGATCAGCAGGGGATGGCCCATATGGTCGAGCACATGGCTTTCAACGGCACGCAACATTTTCCCAAGGACGACCTCGTGCACTTTATCGAATCGCTGGGGATGCGCTTCGGGGCGGACCTGAACGCCTACACGAGCTTTGACGAGACGGTCTACATGCTGCAGGTCCCAACCGACAAACCAGAGGCGATGGACAAAGCGCTGCTGATCCTCGAAGACTGGGCCCACAACGTCACCTTTGATCAGACCGAAATCGACAAAGAGCGCGGCGTCGTTATGGAAGAATGGCGCATACGACGCGGCGCAGGCGAGCGAATGCAGTCCAGGATATGGCCCATCATGCTCAAAGGCTCGCGCTATGCGGATCGGCTACCAATCGGCAAGCCTGAGATCATCCAAAGCGGCAAGCCCGAACGTTTGAAGAAGTTTTATGCGGACTGGTACCGCCCCGATTTGATGGCCGTTGTAGCGGTGGGAGATTTCGACAAGGCAGCGATTGAGAAGTTGATCACGGCTCACTTTGCGGCGATTCCCGCAGCGACCAAACCGCGGCCACGAACCAACTACGACGTCAACGACTATCCCGGCACGGTCTACGCTATCGCTACCGACAAGGAGATGAACGCGACGACTGTCGAGGTTGATAACATGCTGCCGGGGCGCCAGCAGGGTTCGGTCGGCATGTATCGGCAGAAGATCGTGGATCGTCTGTTCTCGCTGATGTTTTCCGCGCGATTTTCGGAGCTGACGCAGAAGCCCGATTCGCCGATCCTGTTTGCCGGCGTGGGCCGCGGTAGCTTCTTGTCGCGCACAAGGGATCAGGCTTCGCTCTTCGCGCAAGTCAAGGAGGATGGCGTCGAGCGAGGTTTGGATGCGTTGCTCGGCGAGGCGGAACGCGTGTCGCGCTTCGGATTCACCGCAACGGAGCTGGATCGGCAAAAACAGCTTGTGCTGCGCAACTACGAACGGAACGTTGCCGAAAAGGAAAACCGGGTGTCCGGCAGCCGGGCTGATGAGTACATCCGAAACTTCCTTCAAGACGAGACTTTGCCCAGCGCCGACGACGAGTACGCGCTCCACCAGCGTTTCGTGCCTGAGATCACACTCGACGAGATCAACAAACTCGCGAAGGAGTGGTTTCCAGATCGGAACCGGCTGGTCATCGTCAGAGCTCCTGAAAAAAGCGGGCTGGTAGTCCCGGACGAAGGCAAGCTGGCGACGGTGATCAAGGCCGTGTCGGCGAAGGAGCTGAAGCCGTACGTGGATACGCTCGCCTCTGCGGCGCTGCTCGACTCGATCCCCGCGCCTGGCGCAATAGCAAAGACGACGACCAAGGAAGCCGCCGGGATCACTGAGTGGGAGCTGTCTAACGGCGTAAAGGTAGTACTGAAGCCGACGACGTTCAGAAATGATGAAATCGTGTTTCGGGCCTTCAGTCCGGGCGGCACGTCGCTGGCAAGCGATAAGGACTACATCCCGGCCAGCGCGGCGACGCAAGTCATCACCGCCGGCGGTGTGGGCAAGTTCAACGCCATCGATCTCCGGAAACTCCTGACGGGAAAAGTTGCATCGGTGAGTCCGTTCATCGGAGAACTTGAAGAAGGACTGAACGGTAGCAGCTCGCGCAAGGATCTGGAGACGATGTTTCAGCTCATCTATCTCAGGTTCATGCAGCCGCGGGCTGACTCGACTGCGTTCAGCGTGCAGGCAACCCAGGCCAAGAGCATGCTGGCGAATCAGTCAGCAATCCCCGAGTTCGCGTTTTTCGAGGCGCTGCAGACGGCGAGATATCAGAATCACCCGAGAAGACGGTTCTCGACGGCGGCGATGGTTGACGAATGGAACCTCGACAAGTCGTTTGCGTTCTACAAGGAGCGCTTTGCCGATGCGAGCGACTTCACATTCGTCTTCGTCGGGAGCTTTGATGAAGCGACGATGAAGCCGCTGGTCGAGCGGTACCTTGGCGCCTTGCCATCCATCCACCGCAAAGAGACGTGGAAGGATGTCGGCGCGCGGACGGCGACCGGCGTGATCGAGAAGAAGGTCGAGAAGGGCATCGAGCCTAAGAGCTTGAACGCAATCATATTCTCCGGACCCTTCGAGCACGACCAGATACACCGTGTAGCCATTCGGGCGATGGCGGAAGTGCTGCAAACGAGATTACTGGAAACGATTCGCGAGGAGTTGGGCGGGACCTACAGCATCGGCGCGGGCCCGAGTTACCAGAGGATTCCAAATCAAGAATACTCGATCACGATCCAGTTTGGATGCGCTCCGGAACGCGCTGACGATCTGATCAAGCGAGTCTTTCAGGAGATCGAGAAGTTGAAAACAAACGGCCCGACTGAGAAGCAGGTTACCGATGAGAAGGAAGCGCTGCTTCGGGAGTTTGAGACGAGCAGCAAGTTGAACACCTACCTGCTGAATCAGATCGCGTTGAGGTATCAGGCCGGCGAAGATGCCGCCGGGATCTGGAACATTCCGGAGTACTATAAGAAAATCGATGGGGCGATGATTCAGCAGGCGGCGAAGACCTATCTCAACACAAGCAACTACATTAAAGTGACACTGCTTCCCGAAAGGAAATAGGCAAAATGGCTAAAGCAGAGAACCCAATTCCCGAAGGCTTCCACACCCTGACACCTCATATCACTGTAAACGGCGCGGCGAACTACATCGACTTTTTGAAGCGCGCGTTCAATGCGGTCGAGGTCTCACGATCGCCTGGACCGGGTGGCAAGCTTATGCATGCCCACGTGCGCATAGGCGATTCCGACTTGATGTTCAATGACGACTTTCCGGAGATGGGGCACCGACCGATCGCCGAGGGTCGCTGGCCGATCGCGTTGCACATGTACGTTCCGGATGTTGACGCTGTGTTTGCTTGCAGGCTATAGCCGCGGGCTGCGAGGTGACGATGCCGCTTGCGGATCAGTTTTGGGGCGACCGTTACGGTCACGTGAGAGATCCGTTCGGGTTCACCTGGGCAATTGCTACACACATCGAGGACCCGACACCAGCGCAAATCCGGGAACGCGAAGCTAAGCTTTTTGGAAGTGGAAGCGGGGCGTAAGACGAGGATTGAGAATGGAGGATAGAGGATAGAGAATAGAGTGGAGAGAACAGCCGCCATTGACTCTTCGGTGGATCTCCCGTCGAAGTGCCTTCGCTTGGCGAGTCGTAGAAGAGAACGAGTTGGTCGGGTGCGTGGACCGGCAGCGGTTTGAGCAGCACGGCATTGAGCAGAGTAAAGATCGCAGTGTTTGCCCCGATGCCCAGTGCAAGCGAAAGCACGGCGACCGCAGTGAAGCCGGGGCTCTTGCGCAACATCCTTGCACCGTACCTGGTGTCCTGCCAAAGATCTCCAATCATGTTGTCTCCTCTTAACTCGATTCCCGATCCTTGTGTGTTGGAGTTTAGAACGACAGGTCTCTCGATCTAAAACCCGAACGGACGACTGATACCGGATGGAGTTACGTCCATCCGAGTATCAGAAGAAAGAAGACAGCCAAGAAACTAGACTGGGTTAGTGCGGTGGCCCCGGAAGTACCGAGTAGGCGGTCACGGGATGCACTTCCCAAGGAGTCGCGCGCCAGTTGCAGCCTGAATGTTGTTGGCCGTCGTTGGGGCATACCGGATTGTTGGGCGACGTGCTTTGTGATGCGTTTTGATGAATGAAGTCATACATCATCCAGCCTTCAAACTTTACCCACTTGCCGCCGATTTGATCTTCGACGGCTTTCCGCATGGCCTCGTAGTCACTATCATCGAAGTGAAACGTCTTTTCCCACCGCGGAGTGAATTCCACAACGACGTATTTTGCTTGATCTCCAACTTCCGAAGGATCAACGACGATGTTAATGTGAACGTCTCGTAGATCGGTCCGTTTGCAGTTGCATGTCTCCGGCATACCACCCGGATCGACAGTGGCAACGTAGCCCGTTACCCAGACCTGCTTGCTTGGCGAGAACTTCCCAGTGTTGTTGGCCGGATCGCGTATTGCTTGTACGGTGACCTGTTGCGGGCTGGTGACTGCTGTACCTCGGTTCTTTTGGAGATTGAGCGTCTTGTGTTTTGTGTCCGTTGCGGTTCCGCAAGCCGAACAGTTCCGGTAAGGCGTACCCTGCGAACACGCAACCGGCCTAGTTCTGGGCCTTCTCTGAGCGTGTGCAAATGGAAACAAGCAAAGAACGACGAGTGTTAAGAGAGTTAGGCGACGCGCGAGTTTCATGATGAGAATCTCCTATTTCGGGGAGAGTGGGGAGAGCGGGGAGAATGGCGTGTCTTATATCACTAATCCGAATGTGAGACAATAGGCTTGTTGAGGATGAAAAGGATGCGCTCAATGTTGCAGAGGACATAGCCCTGCTGGAACTGAAGGTTATCTAGTGACAGGCAATGAGTATTCTGAAATGGGGACTTATCGGGTGCGGTGATATTGCTCAGAAGCGCGTTGCGCCCGCTTTACGCGATCTGCCAAATTGCGAGCTTCTCTCCATCGCTCGCTCGCGCCCGGATTTAGCCGAATCATTCGCCAACCAATTCGGCGCGAGAAAATGGTATTCCACCTGGCAGGAACTGCTTGCGGATTCAGACATCGACGCCGTGTACATAGCCACACCGGTCCACTTGCACGCGACTCAGACAATTGCTGCTGCTGAGCTGGGCAAGCAGGTGCTATGTGAGAAGCCCATGGCGATGAACGTAAAGGAATGCGACGAGATGATCGCGGCTTGCCGAGCAAATGATGTCAAGCTCGGCATCGCATACTATCGCCGTTTCTATCCGGTGATTGAGCGCATCAAGAGTGTCATCGCATCGGGCGAAATCGGAAGGCCGGTGTTGGTTCAGATCAACGCCTTCGAGTGGTTCGATCCACAGCCGGGCCACCCTCGCTATTGGCTGGTCAAGAAAGGGCTGGCGGGAGGAGGTCCGATGTTCGATTTCGGATGCCACCGAATCGAGGCGTTGGTGAATATCTTTGGCGCGGTCAAATATGTCACAAGCATCGTCTCCAATGCTGTGTTCAATCGGGAAGTGGAAGACACCGCCTCGGCGTTGTTTCAATTCGAGTCTGGAACGTGCGGAGTGTTGTCTGTGACGCATGCGGCCAGCGAGCCTCGTGACACTCTGGATGTTTTCGGCACTCAAGGCTCGATAAATGTCCCGTTGCTGAACGCCGGGGAAATCAGGATCAGGACCAGCAACGGAGAGCGCGTGGAGTCTCATCCGCCCGCGGCGAATATCCATCAACCGTTGATCGAGGATTTCGTCGAAGCAGTATTGACCAACCGCCAGCCAGTGGTTAGTGGGGAGGTCGGCCGTATGGTAGCGGCGATCGAAGGGGAGATATATGCGAGAGGCCTTTCATTGTAGGACTCGCCACGGCCGGCCAGTGTCTAGGTGACCTGCTCGCTTCTGCGAGGCGAATCCCCAGCTGACGCCTGGCGACGAGCGAACGGTACGAGCATCGGCACAGATCGGCGATAGTCCTCGTAGGCGTCTCCGAGATCACTGGTCAGATCTCGCTCCTCCCACTTGATCGCCAACAGGATGTAACCGGTCGTGGCGATCGAGAATAGCAAGTGCGCGAGCGTCATCGTGGGCGTCATCCAAAACGCGAACAGCCAGCCTACATAGAGCGGGTGCCGCACGATGCGATAGGGTCCCGGCGTACCGAAGCTCAACGCTCTGTAAGGCCGACCCATCAAATTCAGCCAAACCTGCCGCAGACCGAACAGATCAAAGTGATTAATCAAGAACGTCGACACCAGCACCAGTCCAAAACCAAAAGCGAACAACACCCGAAGGACGACCCGAGCGACGGGGTCTTCGACTGACCAGACCGCGCCTCCCATCGGACGCCACTGCCAGAACAGCAGAATGAGCGCGAGGCTCGAGAAGAGCACGTAGGTTGATCGCTCGATCGGCTGCGGCACGATCCGCGTCCATTGCTGCTTGAACCACTTGCGCGCCATGACGCTGTGCTGCACGGCGAAAAGGGCCAGCAGGCCGGCATCGATCGCGAAGGCCGTTGCAAAGGCGCCACGCGGCGCGCCGTCCAGAGTGGCGGGCGCACCGAAGTTGCCGATAAAGCCAATCGCGTATAGGAACGTTCCCAGGAAGATCAGATAGCACACACTTCCATAGGCAAAGAATAGAATTCGCTTCAACATTTGGGTTTCCCTTTCAAATGTGGACATCATGTGGCTAAGAGCGTCGTGGCTCCATAGGAGATTAGTCCCGATTCATGTAAAATCGGGCTCAATAACCGGGACTAATGTCCCGAACCGCGCGCGGGAGTTGATCGTCGATGGACAAGAGCAAGCGCCAGCGAATTCGGTATCTGCGCACGGCGGACGGTGTTCAACTCGCCTGGGCCGAAGCCGGGGCTGGGCCCGTGCTGATCAAGGCCGCGAACTGGCTGACGCATCTCGAGTACGAATGGGAGAGCCCGGTCTGGCGGCATTGGATCCGATTCTTCACTGACCACTTTCGGTTCGTGCGTTACGACGAGCGAGGTTGTGGCATGACCGACTGGAACGTCGGTGACTTGTCATTCGAACGCTGGGTAGACGATCTCGAAGCGGTGACCGGAGCGGCCGAAACGCGCGAGCCGTTCGCTCTTCTTGGCATTTCGCAAGGTGCCGCGCCGAGCATAGCATATGCGGTGAGGCATCCGGAACGCGTCTCGCAGCTCGTGTTGTACGGCGCCTACGCGCGGGGCGTCTGGCGGCGCGGCGACCCGGACGGCGAGCGCGAGTATCGGGCGATCACCGAGCTGGTCCGTCTCGGATGGGGCAAGGACAATCCGGCCTTTCGCCAGGTTTTCACATCACGGTTCATCCCCGGGGCTACCGATGAGCAGATGAACTGGTTCAACGAGTTGTGTCGGAAGACAGCCTCGCCTGAGAACGCTGCAAAGCTGCTCGAAGCCCGCGCTGGAATCGATGTTACCGCTCTGCTCGGCGAGGTCCGGACGCCGACGCTTGTGCTGCACTC
>Ga0137359_10001585_pt1 | contig 18054 bp, 19 predicted proteins | sample Mad1_40_16metaG_FD_108281 | JGI IMG/M metagenome (GOLD analysis project Ga0137359, IMG submission 108281) | Vadose zone soil microbial communities from Angelo Coast Range Reserve, California, USA - Mad1_40_16 metaG | ecosystem: Environmental > Terrestrial > Soil > Vadose zone | place: USA... | reverse complement strand
GGGAGGGCTGAAAGCGCCGCGAGGGCCAGGTTGTAATAGGCAGCCATGGCCAGATCTTTGCGGCGCGTTAAAGAGGCGGCGACGTCAAACGCGACACCGACGACAAAAAGCGCGATCGGAAAGTGAATGAGCACGACGTGCTGCGCATGTTTGGCGAGCAGGGCGGCGCGGATATCCCACGGGTTCATTTTGACTCCTTACGATGTGAGGCGGACACTCTTGTCCGCCGCCGTTGGTGTTGATCTCTATTTATCGTTGCCGGGGCAAGTCAAAAGAGGCGGACAAGACTGGCCGCTCTACACTTAGTTACTGCACAACAATGTGCGCGGTCATCTTCGGATGAATGGACGCAGAGCGCACCGGTGCCGGCCCAAGCCATGCAGCGTAGAAATCCGCGGCGGTCGATACCGTCGTGGTTGTGATCGTGCAGAATTTCGTCTTTCTTTACAGGTGCCATTGAGTCCTCCGAAGAACAGTGATTAGTGGATAGTCTTCGTCCGCATTCACTAATCACTAACCACTCGCTCGCTGGTTTATTCCCGCGCAGCCGGCGAAAGAATAGTTTTGCTGCGCGGGAATAAAAACGGCGCCTGCTGGTTTACTCTAGTGTGCGTGGCGGAGCGCTCAACGGCGGGGTTTGAAGAGTTGGCGTTGCCGCTGTTTGACCGGTTATATAACTTCGCGCACTGGCTGACACACAATCGTGACGAGGCGGAAGATCTGGTGCAGGAGACCTTCGCCAAGGCGCTCAAAGGATTCTCTTCGTTTGAGCAGGGCACCAATTTCAAAGCCTGGATCTTTCGGATACTGCGGAATACGTTTCTGAATTCGCGGACGGGATTGAGAGCAGCTACTGTTCCACTGGATGTTCAGGACGACGATGCCGCCCTTCCCGTGGAAAAGGAGACGCCGGAGACAATCCTGATCGATCGGGCCAGCGAGCGGATCATGCAGGAGGCGATCGAGGAACTCCCGGTTGCCTATCGCGAAGTTCTTCTGTTGTGCGAGGTCGAGGAAATGTCGTACCAGGAGATTGCTGCCACCCTGACGATCCCGATCGGAACGGTGATGTCGCGTTTGTCGCGGGCGCGGCGTGCTTTACGTTCGGCGGTAACTGAGAAATTGCAGAGGAATGCGTCATGACACACGAGCCCTGGATGGCACAACTCGACGCCTATCTCGATGGAGAACTCGAGTCGGGAGCGATGCAGGAACTCGACCGGCATCTGCGGGAGTGTGCGGCATGTGCGGCGGAGAGTTTGCGGCGGCTGCAATGGAAGCGGAATGTGCATGCGGCCGGGCAACGGTACGTCGCTGACCCAGTTTTACGTGAGCGAGTGCGGAAGAGTATTGCGCGCGGCGATGCGCATGCGATTTGGTGGCGGTGGCCGGCATTTGCGGCGGTGGCCGCGGTTGCGATGGTGCTGGCGGGATTCGGGATCGTTCAATATAAAACGCGGGTTGTCAGAGAGAACCAGATCGTGAGCGAACTGGCGGACCTGCATGTATCAACCCTGGCAAGTGCCACGCCGGCGGATGTGGTTTCGACCGACCGGCACACCGTCAAACCGTGGTTCGAAGGGAAAATTCCATTCAGTTTCGATCTTCCGGAACTGCAGGGGTCGCCGTTCGAGTTGGTCGGAGGGCGGGTGAGTTATCTCGAGCAGTCTCCGGGTGCGGAACTGATCTTCAGGATTCGGAAGCATTTGGTCTCAGTGTTCATTTTTCAGGACCGAGCCGTACAAGCGGGCCTTCCGGTCAATGAAGCAAGAGATGCGCGATCGTTCCATCTTGAAAGCTGGAAGCAAGGCGAGTTGCGTTACTTTGTGATCGGGGACACTGGACCGGAGGACCTTCGGGCGCTGAAGGGCCTGCTCGCGAAAGCGAAGTAAAGAACAATTGCAGAAAGTCAGAAGTAAGATTGCAGAAAGTAAAGCTATCCGTCCTCGGAGATGCGGAGTTTGTGCAGACTGCTTTTGACTTTACTTCTTCAATCTGACTTCTAACTTCTTCAATTGCTTCTCTACGTTTCAATCCCTACATGACAAACCCGCCCGACCAGGTAGTCGCCGGGCTGCGTTCCTTCTTCAATCGGCAGGACCTCCACAGGGTAGGCGGGGTTGTGAGGACGCAGTACCAAGTGACGGTTCGCTACCTCCACGTATTTGATGGTGCAAGCATCATCTTTGCGGACGGCATACATGTTTTGTTCGCCCTTGCGGTAGGGGGTTAGCGAGTTGTAATGACGATCAATGAGAAGAGTGGCACCCGGCAACATGCGGGGATACATGCTCATGCCTTCGCGGGCGTCGACTTTGATGACGACGAAGCGTTCCCAGCCGTCGCGATCGCCCTCGATGTCTTCGCGGAGGCGGCGGAGGAAAGTCTTCTTGAATTTCAGGATCTCCTTGACGTGCATGTTCATGATAAGCGGTTCGTGCGCAGCGACTTGCGCGTCGGCAACCACCACGCTGTCGAATTCGTCGGCGCTGGGAGCGACAATGGAGGCGCGCTTGTTGACTTCGGAAGGATCGAGCAAGTCAAGGACAGAGATGTGTTGCACGGAAAGGACTTTATCCATGCCTTCCAGGCTGAGTCCGCGCTTGCGATTCAGGAAGTTAGAGATGTGCGCCTGCTTGAACCCGGTCTGACCCGCGAGGCGCAGGCCAGTTAGGTCGCCTTCACCAATCCGTTGCAATAGAGCTTTGCGCAGGTTGTCCTGAAGAGTACGGAATTTCATAACGGGAGTATAACGCACACGTCTATAGCCAAATGATATTTATCACATAACTGCAACATCCACAAGGAAATAGATTTCTTGACTTAAAACAAATAGAGCTATAGGATCGCGCAATCATATAACTCGTATTTGTGGGGAAAGGTTGTTGGCTATGATCGCAGTTCATTCTTATGAGAACGAAGAGAAGAGCTTCGGAGAGTTTCGCCGCAAGGTGCGCTCCGCCGAGGTGCTGTCAGCCGCCATGGAGCGGTTGCTGCGCAACCTCCACTTTAGCGGAAAGTTAAGCGTTGTGGTTCAGAACGGAACAGTTCTCAAATCCGGGTACGAGGAAGGCTACTTCCGGCAGCCGGAGCCCAGCATGACGTGCAGCCCGGAGTGAGGCCGGCGCCGGCGCGTTGATTTCCCCCTAACTAAATAAAAAATCAGGTCATCGTAAGAGAAACGAGCCCTGGGCCGAGTGATCGGCGCCAGGGCTTTTTCATTTTTGGCTGCGAGCTGCGGGCGAACGATTCGCGCAGGGGCGATTGTCGCAGCTCGAAGCTCATGGGTCGAAGCTAAGTCATTTCATACGCGGAGGCACTTATGAATTTCATCAGCATGAGACGGCAGGACGATGTGGCGGTGGAATTGAAGTATTGCGAACGCTGCGGAGGATTATGGCTGCGGCGGCCGGGTCAGGACGTTGTGCATTGCGGACGCTGCCGAGCGCAGCGTGCGGCATTGCTGCAGACCGGGCGTGGCCGCATGGGACAGAATTCGCTACAGATCGATTGTCTGCGGGGTGTGGCGGAAGTGGCGGTGCGGCAATGACGGCGGCAGGCGGATGGTTGATGGCCGAGGGACGGATTCCGTCAGGGCGGCCGTGGTTGGGGGAAACGGAACTGGATATGTGGCCCTATCGCGACCGAACGGTAGCGTTGCTGAGACGCTACGCGCGCGCGTCGGTGGAGGTAGGGCGGTTGCCGTCACTGTTAGGGAGGGAATGTTTTCGAGCGAAGGTCAGTTCTTATCCGATGTCGAGTTTCGAGGACGTGGTGATCTTTGTTCATGACATGGACACGGTGTTGCGGCGATTGAATCCGTATCAGCAGCGACTGATTGCCATGAACGTGCTGGAGGACTATAGCTTGCGGGAAGTAGCACGGCTCCTGGTGTGTCCGCTGCGGACGTTGGAACGAGAAATACCGGATGCGTTGGACGTTTTGTCGCGGGCTTTGCTGGAGAGCGGTTTGATCAAACGGGCATGAGGGGCGACGGTGCGAATCCTGGCATCAAAAAATGCTGTCAAGAGGGTAAAAATTGCAAAACGAATGTAAGTGATTGTAAGCAAGGCAAAAATAATTTTGGAAAAGTTGGCGGGGTTACCCTATTGGATTTGGTATTCTAAAAATAAGAGCAAAGAAAAAACAAAGAGTTCCTGGGAGCGCGATCAAAGGGCGTCGGGCACGAGTGCCCGAACGAAGCCGGATCGCGCTTTTTCTTTTGGCGGAGAGATGGCTAAGGCGAAATCCAAAAAAAAATCGACCGCTAAGGGTTCGCCACGGGTGAACTCCAAGGCGAAGACGGCGGAAGAGATCCAGAAGGTACGCAATATTGTCATCAACATGATTCTGGCGAACTCCAAGCAGATGACGGCACGAGTGGTGAAGTCGGTGACCGAGGGCGGCCAGGTGGCGGCGCTAAAGTATCTCTGGGAGATGTCGGGGATGTTTCCATTCGAGGCGGGAGAGAATGGGGAACGGGAATCGCTGGCCAAGATCCTGCTGGCGCGAATGGGGTTGCAGGGAAGAGTCCCAGTCATCCCAGGGGACGATGAGGGTGACGTAGAATCAGAAGACGAAGTGCAGAATTCAGAATGAGGGTTGAAGAGGTGGGGGAGCGGAACTCGGCATGGACATGACGTGGGTGACGGACCGGATCGCGCTGGGAGGCGGGATCTGGAACGCGAAGAACATGGCGGAAGTGGCAAACTCCGGTATTACCCATGTGATCGATATGCAGATCGAGTTCGATGACACGCCTCTGGGGGCGCCGGCTGGAGTACGAGTGCTGTGGAATCCAACGGACGATGATTTTCTGCCGAAGCCTTCGGAGTTGCTGGAACGAGGCGTGGAATTTGCGCAGGAAGCGCTGAATGATCCTGCGACTAAGCTTTACATCCATTGTGCCGCGGGAGTACACCGGGCCCCGATGATGACGCTTGCCGTTCTGGGCGCGATGGGATGGGACCTGGAAGGGGCGATGATTATGATCGAGACGCGGCGTCCGGAAGTGGATTTTGCGGATGTGTATGTGGAGAGTGTACGGAGATATTTGGGATTGCAGAAGGCAGAGGTCAGATCGCAGAGATGAGGAAAAGATTGCAGAAGTCGGAAGTCAGAAGTCAGATTGCAGAAGTAAAATCCTTTGATTGCTGCAGAGTGACTGTTGGGATCAGACTCTGACCGTTTGATTGCGGTTAGATTAGACATCGGATCAAAAAGTTTGGAGGAGATATGCGGAAGGGGCGCCGCTCGGTGGAGCGGCTTTTTTATTGGGGCCCGGAAGTGGACGGGGGGCGCGAGCAGTTAGCCGGCGGAGCTCCGGCCACGACTGCCGGCGAGGGCGCTGGCGCTACGGTCGCGTGTATCGCTCTTAGGATTGGCATTGCCGCAATCGTTTTCGGACTATGCGCATTGCGAATTTCGGCGCAGGGGCCGGCGTTGACTACGATCAGCGACACGGTTTTCCGGGCGGATGGGACTCCGGCACACGGCGTGGCATTGATTTCGTGGCCGTCATTCCAGACTGCCGGGGGCAATGCTGTGGCTGCCGGTACGAAAACGGTAACGCTCGGATCGGGGGGCGCATTCTCAGCGCAGCTAGTGCCGAACGTGGGAGCGACTCCAGCGATCACGTACTACACAGTGGTGTTTCAGTTGGATGATGGGACAGTTCGACACGAATATTGGGTGGTGCCGACGACTTCGCCGACGACGATTGCAGCGATCCGGACGACGCCCGGGACGGGAATTGCGAACGGGCTGGTATCGAAGCAATACGTGGATGCAGCGGTGGCGAATCGCGCGGTGGATACGTCGGTGGTGCACCTGGCGGGGGCCGAAGTGATTCAGGGGGCGAAGCAATTTGCGGCGGCGCCGGCGATCCCGGCACCGACAGCGGGGAACAACGCGGCTAACAAGGCGTATGTGGATGCGGCGGTGGCGACCGTGGGTTCAGCCAACTTTGTGGCGAAGGCGGGAGACACGATGACGGGTCCGCTCACGCTGGCCGGAGATCCGGCGGCGCTGAACCAGGCGGCGAACCGGCACTATGTGGACACGGGGCTGACCAGCAAGGCGAACGTGGTGAATGGATTGGTGCCGACGAATCAGCTGGGATCGGGAACGGCGGACGGGACACTCTGTTTGAAGGGGAGCTCTTCGTGGGGCGCATGCGGAACGAGCGCGGATGCGGTTTCAATCCGGGGGACCACTGTGGCGACGCAGGCTCCGACGGACGGACAGGTAATCGCATATGAAGCGACATCGAATACTTACAAGCCGAAGCCGGGAGCGAGCGCGGGCTCGGCGTATCAGACGACGAGGTTTGCGGCGGACTTCCAATTTTCCGCGACTCCGACGGCAGATCTGACCTCTCCCGGAGCGAAGACGGTGACGCTGACTTCGTGTCCGGGGGGCGTGCGGGGAGATGACACGGACTACTGGGTTTATGTATCGGGTACCGGGATAGCGGAGGCGGTGAAAGTAACGGGCGGGACGTGCGTGGGGGACGGAAACTCGGGTACGTTGCAATTTACGACCGTGAATGCGCACGCGACGGGATACACGATCACGTCGGCGTCGTCGGGAATCGCAGAGGCGTCGATTGCGTCGCGTTATCGGCCGAAGGGTGTTGGAGGGTTGACGGGCACGTGGATCGTGGCGCCCACTGGTGACATTTCGATTTTTGGACAGCTCACAATCAAGAGTATCGGGCAGACGGTCCAGTTCAACGGCGGGACGCAGGCATGCTTCTCGGCGACGACACCTTGTGTATTCATCGGGGACAAGAACAATTCGAACAACGTCCTTGATGTTACCCTGGTCGGCTTTCGGGGACGACCGATGGTGGTCGGGGGCACGAAACCGATGATTGAAGTCAATGCGCAACACACGCGCATCCAGAACCTGCAAGGTCTGTTCGAGTCGACAGGCGGTACGTTCGGCAGCTGGGTGAAAGTGGATGACGACCAGTCATTTCTTCTGGACGGATTGGATACGTCGGGGGGATTGGGGACAATCCGGTGCGATGCGACGTTTTGCGGGGCGTATATCCAGTCAAACGGAACCTTTAGCGGGAGTCCGCAAGTGGCTCCGGTGGGGTGGCTACAGCACCTGAATCTGAATCTCCAGTGCGACGGAAATGGAGTGGATTGGCAATCGGGCAACACGCTGCGTATTTCGGATTCAGTGATTCAGGGGTACACGCAATTCGGAGTGCGATATTCAACGGCGACGGGCGGCTATGGAGGATTGAGCCTGGAGAATGTGTACGAAGAATACGGCTCAGGGTGCGGACCGGGCCTTGGGCCGGGGACGATTACTAATGCGGCGGCGGGCGTGATCATGCAAAGCGGCAGCAGTTATACGAATCCGTCGCTGAGCATTCGGGGAGGAGAGGGTCCAGCGGCGAATATGCCGGTGTTCGCGAGTGGCGGCGCGACCTTCTTTCAGTATTACGTGGTGGCCCGCAAGGCGGATGGGTCGGTCAGCATGCCATTGTACTTTGGGAACGCTCAACCGATCAGCGGGGCAGTTCCAATTCCGCTGCAATGGTATGACCTTGCTCCGGCGACTTCGTACGACATCCTGGTGGTGAGCAGCAGTGCAACGCCGACGCCGCCGTCTGGGAGCGGTAACTATGCGGTGGCCGCGAATGTACCGCAATCGTCAGTCTGCGCGAGCGGTATATGTTCGTACACCGACACCCAAGCGGCACGCGGCAGTTATACCCTTCCGGCGTACTGGGTGGGGGGAGCAACGTTTTGGTCTCCGAAGCTCAACCTTTGGCCGGGCGGCGTTATTTTGTCACCTACGCTAAACAGTGACTTCAACGCCGCTAATCATCCAGTTCTCTATACCGATCTGTTGAGCGCTTCAGTGCCATATATATCGTCGGGGGGCGGGGTATTTCCACAAATATTCGCGCTGCATTGTCAGGGTGGACCAGGAAACACCGGTTACGTATGGCCGGTATGCCTCGGGTCATTTTCACCGCAGACGCAGATGCGGCTAATCGCCGGATTGGCTGTCGGCGCCAGCGCGACCTTGCAGAACCTGAAGGGGACGCTGAACATTGGCGGCAATACTGCTACCAATGGGCCGACCCATCTGATCACTTTGTTCGACTTCGAACCCGACAAGACGGCGGCTTATGGAAGTACGCGAGCGCCGAATTCGATCCATGACACGTTCATCGGGATCGACTCGAGCAACACCAATAACACGGTGGGTCTGAGCCTGGGGTCGTACGGTTCGATCAGTCATTACATCGCTAACAACGGCGATGGGACGAACTGGCTGGAGCGGCTGACGGCTACGTTGAAGGAGTTCAAGACGCCGGCGAAGTTCGATGGCACGGTGACGATTGCAGGGCTAGCGGCAGGCTGTCTGAATATTTCGAGCACCGGGCTGGTGGGTTCGACCGGAGTTGCGTGCGGGTCCGGCGGCGGAGGCGCAGTCGCGTCGGTGTTCGGGCGGACCGGCGCGGTGGTTGCTGCGAATGGCGACTACTCAGTTGCGCAGGTGACGGGCGCGGCCGCGGACTCGGCAGTGGTTCATAACACCGGGACGGAGACGATTGCGGGAGCGAAGACGTTCTCGAACGATGTGACGCTCAGTGGGAATCTGAATGTCGCGGGGAATATTGTGCAGACGGGTTCGGGGGCCTGGAGCGTTGAAGGGGCGTACGGGTCGATGACGGCTGCGGCGGCGGGGAAGTCGAAGATCGGATTCACTTCAGGCGGGAAGCTGGCAGTATCGGAGAACGCGGGGGCAGTAACGGAAGTGGCTAAGAATTATCCGCAGGAGTTTACGTATACGTTCTTCGATGCGAATAACCTGCTGACTACTGCGTTGCAGGTACCGTCGATCTATGTGAACCGGACGGCGGCGTTTCATATCGTCGAGGTTTACTGCGAGATTGATGCGGGGAGCATGACGATTAATCTTCAGAATGCAGGAGCTAACTTGCTGAGTTCGGACCTGGCTTGCTCGACGGCGGGAGCGACTTCGTCTTCATTTGTTTCAGGGAAGGATGCGGTGGGATCGGGAGTGAAGATTGGGCATGTCACGCAGTCGGCTTCGGGGAGTGTACATCGAGTGAATGTGGTGGTGAAGTACACGGTGGATTAGTTCAGAGCTCCCAGTTCTCTGTGCTTGGAAGCGCGCTGCGGCGCGCTTTTTTATTGGGGACAGAGCAAAAGCTTAACCACGGGGGTCACAGGGGGCACGGGGGAAGGCACAGCGCGGGGAGAATGCCTTGCTGCGGCGCATGTGAAGTGGAAGCGATAGGATCCTTCGACTGCGTGAAGCGATGCGGAAGGCGCATTGCTTCACTTCGCTCAGGATGACAGGGGGTTGAATGGGCAATGGAGAGATCGGAATGATGAGGGTGAGGTGTTTTCTCGTGGTCGTGGGCGTGTGCTTGATCGTGGGGTCGTCCTGGGCGGCGACTTTTTATGTGGATGCTGCGGGCGGGGTCGATACGAATGATGGGCTCTCGCCCGCTACGGCGTGGAAGACGGTGGCGAAGGTGAATGGGGCGACGTTCGCGGCGGGAGATCAGATTCTGTTCAAGCGGGGGCAGGTGTGGAATGAGAGCCTGGTGCCGCCATCGAGTGGGGCGTCGGGGAATCCGATTGTGTTTGATGCTTACGGGACGGGTGAGGCTCCGACACTGACTGGGTATGTCGGGCTGCCGTCTGGGAGTTGGACGCTGGACTCGGGGAACATCTGGAAGACGTCGATCACTTCGAGTTCATTTAACTATGTCCTGTTTGGATATATCGGGAGCAATGGGACGGTGGGCAGCGTTTGGGGGACGAAATTTACTACGGGGAAATCGGCGCTGGTGGCGCCTTATCAGTTCTATTTCTCCAGCAATGTTTTGTATGTTTATGCGACTTCGAATCCGGCTAGCTATTACGGAAGCATGGCGGCGATGTTGATGACTAATGGACAGATCATCTACATCAATGGGAAGAGCTGGCTGACGATTCAGCATTTCCGGGTGAGTTACTTCGATACTTACGGAGTGCGGATTGCTGGGGCGTCCGATCACATCACAATTGCGAATGTTTATTCGGATGGGATGATTCCGGCGGGGACTACGCCGCACGGGTTTTATGTGAGCGCTAGTCCGGCACCTACGGATATCAAGTTCTACAACGTGGAGGGGTTGTTTGGAAGCCGAAGCGGGCGGGAGAAAAAGGACTCGGCAATATCTTTCGTGACGACAGCGCTGCAGTTGAGCGAGGCGGTGGCGAACCGCGAAATCGTTGATGAAGAGAAGTTCAAAGAGGGGTTGTCAAAAGTGATTGAGGGCACGGTGGCATGTTTTAACGCGTCCAGTTGGTCGCGAACGAATAAGCAGTAGGAATAACGGAGGTGTTTTGATGAGGAAACTGTTCACAATTGCGCTTGCGCTCGGCGTGCTACCGATGCTCGCCTGCTCTCCACTGGAGAATCAGGCTCGGGATGTCGCGGCTGCGCTCTCGGGGTCGATCGTCGCTGCTCAAGCTAAGTACCAGGGAAGCTGCACGGCAAACCCGTCGCAACAAATCTGCCAGGCAATCAATCGAGGAGTTTCGGTAGAGAACGCTCTGGTAACCGCAGTCGAGACCTACTGTGGATGGGCGGTGACGCCGGCGCCTCCCGATCCAAATGCGAAGTGTGTACCGGCTAAGTCGGCTCAGGCAGTTTTGCAAGCGGCTGTTGCCAATGCCTTAGCTCTAACACTTCAGATCAAAGGAGCTCTCTAATGGGCGCAGCAACTCTGATTAGTCTTGTGCTCACGTTGCTGCAGTCGGTTTTAGCGTCGGCGAAGGTCGGCGGACTGGCTCCGGAGGTGATTGCCAATATCGAAGCAGCGGTGACGAACCTGCTAGCGGTACAAGGGACACCGGTCACGTTCGCGCAGTTGGAGGGGTTGCGGGTTACGACGAAGTGGTGAAAGGGTTCGAAGAAAGTCTCGGGGCAAAAGGCGTGCGTTAGTTTTCTCTTTCGCCCTTACGGGGCGGGCAACTTTCCCTAGGTTACAAACCCACGGCTTGCGCCATGGGCTGTAATCTTACGCCGCTTCGCAGCTCGGGGCTGGTGAGTTGATCGCCCCGAGCATCTGAACGGCCCGAGCGCTGGGTGGATTTGCTAGCCAACTTCTTCGCTCCAATTTTCAAGCGTCTTTTTTACGACGACCATGAATTGGTCGGCGATGGCACCGTCGATGACGCGGTGGTCGTATCCGAGAGTCAGGTGGACGACCGAGCGGATGGCGATCGAGTCGGCGCCGTCTTTGTCGGTGACGACAATGGGCTGCTTGGCGATTCCACCCACGCCCATGATTGCGACGTTGGGCTGATTGATGATCGGCAAGCCGAAGACGGCGCCGAATTGTCCGGGATTGGTGATGGTGAAGGTGGCGCCTTCCACATCGGCGGGCATGAGTTTCTTGGTCCGGGCGCGTTCGCCGAGGTCGGTGATCCCGCGCTGCAGGCCGAGGAAGTTGAGTTCGTCGGCGTTTTTCAGGACGGGGACGATTAATCCGTTGTCGAGGGCAACTGCGATGCCGGCGTTGACATGGCGGTGATAGCGGATGTTGTCGCCTTCGACGGAGGCATTGACGATCGGGTACTGCTGCAGCGCGATGATCGCCGCACGAACGAAGAAGGGCATGAAGGTAAGGCGCGCGCCATGGCGCTGCTCGAAGCCGTTCTTCAGCTTGTTGCGCAGGTTTGCGATGCGACTCATGTCCACTTCGAACATGCAGTGGACGTGAGCGCTGGTACGGCGGGACTCAATCATGCGCTGCGCAATGATGCGGCGCATCTGGGTCATGGGAACGAGATCGCCGGGGATCGCTGCGGGCGCGGGGGCTGCGGCGGATCGACTCGCAGGACCGGGTGCAGGAGCTGACGTGTGGTGCTCGACGAAGTCGAGGACGTCCTGCTTGGTTACGCGGCCGCCAGTGCCGGTCCCGTGGAGCTGATTCAGGTCGACATTGTGTTCGCGAGCTAGTTTGCGAACGAGCGGCGAGGAGCGGACGTCGGATTCATCTTCGGCTAGCGCTTGCTGCGGCGCCTGAGCTGCGGGCGGGATAGATGCTGGAGTTTCTTTCTTTGGCGGTGCGGGAGCGCTGGGAGCAGCGGCAGCAGCTTTCAGCGGAGCTGGGGCGGTCGCTCCATTGCCTTCACCGATAACGCCGACAACGGTGTTGACCTGGACGGTGTTGCCTTCGGCAACCTTGATTTCCTGGAGGACACCGGTGGCGGGGGCGGGGATTTCTGCGTCCACTTTGTCGGTGGAGATTTCGAATAATGGTTCGTCGCGCTGGACTTTGTCGCCGGCCTTCTTCAGCCACTTGGTGATGGTGCCTTCGAAAATCGATTCGCCCATTTGGGGCATGACTACGTCTGTCGGCATAGCTTCCTTCCCATGAAAGCCCAGCACGAACGGTGAAGTCTGGGCAAATAAACATTATAGCGAAGGCTGGAGCGGGGCGAGTTTCACATGAGGCTACTGGACGAGAAACAAAAAAGCCTTGACCAGGAGGACACAGGGGCCACGGGGGATGCTGCAACTAAAAGGACTCTGAAGGGCGCAAAGCAATGAGGCACAGGATGATAATGATGAAGTGGGTGACAATCTTGCTGTTGTGTCTGCCAGCTTTTGGGCAGGCGACGTCCAAGGGCGCCAAGTACGTGGGAACGGCTAACTACATCTTGCAGGGGCAAGGCCTCACCGGGACGGGAGAGAATTTCTACTGCCCGGCGGGTGCGAGCGAATTGACCGAGGGCGTTCCGACCTGGGGAGCGAACGACGGCCTAGCTCAACTTCCGACACGGTGCATGAACACGGCGATGGCCTCCACCCCAGGTGGTACTCATATCGGCGGCGGGGCTGCGACGAGCTATACACCGACCGATGCGACGACGCTGAATGCCGCGCTTTCCACGCTTCAATGCGGCGATACGATCGTGCTTGCGGCGGGGACCGCTTACACAGGCAACTTCACAATGCCCGCGCCCGCCTGCGATGGCGGTCACTGGATCATGATCAAGTCCTCGGGCGTGAGCAATCCCAACTTTCCCGCGGAAGGCGTACGGGCAACGCCGTGTATCGCGGGGATCGTGAACGATGGGATCAATGGCCGAGCACTCCTCGGATATCCCGACTATCCTTGCGCGTCCTATCCCACAGTTCTCTCGGCCAAGATCATGCAGGGCAGCAGTGGCCCAGCCCTGAGTTTTACTACCGGGGCCAACCACTATCGTTTTATTGGGCTAGAAATTACGAAGAACCCGGCCAACAATGTAGGTCAGATTATCAACCTGGCGGTAGACGGCCTTACGATGGGAGCCAACCACATCATCTTTGACCGCTCTCTGATTCATGGCGATCAATGGACCCCCGCTTCCTCTCCATCCAACGAATCCCAAAATGGCATCAACGCCAAAAACTCGCAGTGGATTGCCATGATTAACTCCTGGGGGTACGACACCTATTGCAATTCCAGTTGCGTCGACTCGCACAACTACGGCGCAGGGACGGGCTTCTATCAAGATGGTCCGCACAAACTCTACAACAATCTCCTCGCCACAGCCGGCGAGAGTTTCTTCTTTGGTGGCGGAGGGGTTGGGCCAGGAACCCCGAACACGGCAGATGTAGAGATTCGCTCCAACCATTCCTTCAAGCCCTTGACCTGGATGGTGCCGATCAATACCTGTGCCAACTACTACCAGACAATCACAAAGAACTTGGGCGAACTAAAGAACCTGACTCTTTCACTGATCGAGGGAAACTTCTTCGAGAACTCCTGGCAGGGTTGCCAGAGCGACCAGAACGGAACGGCTTTCAAGTGGAATCCTACCAATCAAAACCAACATCAGAGCATGCACATCGATGCTGATGGCACGAACGTCGTCAATTCTGCGTTGCAGTGCAATACTGGCTCGAATGCCGGGAACTCCTGTACCAACGATACGCAGTGTCCGGGCTCCAGTTGTATCCGCAAGAGTTTCACCCACAACACCACAAGCAGTCCACTCTCGGGCAATCCGATCGATGCTGCGAACTGCCCGCCCGGCGGCTGCATATTGGATGACATCGCAAGTAATATCAACTATCGCTTCTGCGACGGCGTAAACAGTTGCGATCAGAGCGGTATTCCGAACCAGCAATGTGGCACAACGACACCTCAGGGCTCGGTAGCCGGAACTGCCTGTACGACCAATGCGCAGTGTCCTGGATCGTACTGTGCTCCGACTATTACCACGCGCGTGACACAGCCAGTGCCTGCGGCGACGTTCATGAATGTGAACGGCTGCGTGCCAGGCCAAAATCCCAACGCCAAGAACCTGGACATCACGTTCCGGTTCAACGAAGTCTACAACGCAACTGGCGGCTTAGGCGTGAACACGGGATTAGATTCAATCTGCCGTGACCAATCGGCAGGCATGAAGAACATCTCGATTCACGACAACCTGATCCGCGGACTCTCGCTGGAGATGTCCAACGGCGATGATCCCTACAGCGACGCCACTGCAGTGTCAATTTCCAACAACTCCCTTCCGCCATCGGTCGTTGGCTTCGTTGGGGTGCGTCATAACACCTTCGCCGTTGAGACCGGGAACTCGGGCGGCAGTGGCAGCTTTGGCAATCAGGTTGACCACAGCGACATTCAGTACATGGAAGGCATCGCGATTACGGACAACGTGTCGCCTGCAGCCTATGGGATGTCGCATGGCAATGGAACAGGAGTAACAAAAGGAATCGGGGGCGCGTTCGGTCTCGCAAACACTTATGCCGTGAACTCGTGCCAGAGGTACTTCACGGCCGAGGTTCCCGATGGCACGGTGTCGCAAGTCACTCCGCCACAAGATTTCACGTTCGCTGGCCTTCTGGGTGGCGGAACAAACTACCTTGTCAGCCTGAACGGACAGTACACGGCTATCACGAGTCAGGGGCCGACCGGCTTCCACGTCACCGCAACCGTAAACACTGGTGACACGATTGTGGTCCGCGACCTGAATGACTGCAATTGGACGTTCCGCTCGAATCTGATTGGCTTAGGGTTCAGTGGCATCTCAGGGGTCAGTCCCAACTTCTTTGGTTCTGGAAAGGACCAATCACCCTATCCCAACCCGAATACATGCGGTGCCGGGAACGGACAGACCTGCCTCCTTGACGAATCGCAGACACCAGGGAGTTTCATAAACAATTTCGTCAACTGGGGGACGGGGCGCAGCGGAGACTTTCGCATCGCGAATGGCAGTCCATACTTCAACACAGCGAGCGATGCGCTCACGCGGCCGCCGAGCGGAAAGAGTCCCGGTGCTGACTTCGTCCTATTGGCAGCCACGACTGCGGGCGTCCGCGGCGCAACCTTTCTACCAGCACTGACAGTGACGACAAGTACCCTCCCGGGCGGGACCAGTGGACTTGCTTACAACGGGCGATTCCAAGCATCTTTCGGGGCTTCTCAGTACTGGGACGGCTACAAGGGATGGTTCCTGGAGACTACGGCTTCCCTTTGCGCAGGGAACTGCGGATCCATCAACAATGGCGCGGCGCACTCAGGACTGGTGATCGGCCGCTCGGGAATCGTGAATGGGCCGTTCGCGATCCTCAACGTGTCCAGGGCCGGTTGCCCGGCGGCATGCGTTTCGAGCTATACGGTGACGCAAACGATCGTTGACATCATCCCTCCTGCCACTGTGGCGTGGGAAGTCGGGCAAGTTGTGTCGCTGGCAAATTTTCTTGATTGCACGACTAACTGCACCGCAAATAACACGCATGATGGCAGCTTCAATGGGGTGTGCACGATCACCGCACTCGGAACAAATGGCTTTTCCTGCAGGCAGTCGGGAGACATTGCTGGCACGACAGTAAACACGCCATCTCACAACCCATACTCGCCGAAGACTTGCGGGGTGAACGGCAGTTCCTTCTGCGACTCAACCGCATCATTCGCGCCGATTTCGGCAGGGACATACACCTTCTGGGTCGGCGCGCGGGACGGGGCGTTTCAGGTGGCGCGCGGGGCAGTGACGGTGGTAGTAGGGCCGTGAGGTGGCTCGCCTTGTTATTCGAGAGCGGAGCCATGGCCGGGACTGAGCCACATCACAAAACCCAGCAGAGCCAGCACGGCGAGGAAGTAGACGGCGGTGGAACGGTTGGAGTGAGCCGGAAAATCTTTAGTGAACAGCCGGTACGCCGCGCCGGCGGCGACGAGAAAGAAGAGCGGCTGATCAAGGACTAACCACAACCCCAGTGCAGCGGTGAGCAGAGCGATCCTCTCGGCCTTGCTCAGAACTGCGGCGGCTTGTCCACCATCGAGGACCCATACTGGAATCAAGTTAAGAATATTCAGCCAGGCGCTTGCTCTTGCGAGCGCTCCCCAGAGAGGATCCCCTGCGCTTCTCCAGATAAGCAGGCATCCTATCGCAGCCAAGAGTCCGGCTAAAGGTCCGGCCAGGCTGACTGCCGCTCGCGTCTCGAGTGAAACTCCCAACGCCTGCCAGCGCACGTAGGCGCCGAAGCCGGGCATGAAGACGGGCATATCCGCGGGCAGCCCGCGACGCTTGATGTCAACAAAATGCCCCATTTCGTGAATGAGGATCAAAGTGGCAAATCCGAGGCCGAACCGCGGACCGTAGAGGCTCCAGTAGACGCCGAGGAACGCGGCGAAGCTGACGAGGAATTTCAGCTTGAAGATCGCGCCGAGCAGGACTTTGCTTTTGGCCAGGACGATTGCAATCGGTCCAACCGGGCCGAGTTTGCTTGCCCACTTATTTTCGGGCTCGGGAAGTTGAGCGGCGTCGGCTTTTCTCTGGAGTTCGGCGGCGTGGCTCTTGATCCAATCAGCCTGCTTGGAAAAACCGGGCAGCAGAAGAAAGGCCTCCATCCAGCGGTCGCGCGCTTCACGCAACTGCCCGCTACTCTCAAGCTGTTTTGCGGACTCTACGAGCCGTTCAATCTCTTCTTTGCGCACGAGAGACCGGCAGTTGCCGCAAACGAGCGCGCCGGGCACAAGATCCTGTCCGCAGTCTTTGCAGGTCATGGCCAGTTGAGAAATTGGTGTGGACACGCGAGACGCTCACTAACCGGCAGGAGAATTTTGGAACGGCCCGGAAATTTCCGGCAATTTGGCTGCGGTGATTTGCCACGCGATGCGAATTCCTACGAACAAGATGACCAATCCGATAATGCCGCCGAACGACTCCTGCAGTTCGAGAAAAGGAGAGGCGAGGCCTATCAATGCCAGATACCCCAATGCACCCAGGAAACTACCTTTGGGCTGATTACTATTCTGGGAAGCAGATTTGCCTTCGACAGGGGGCGCGTCCGAGGATTCCTGCGCAGACTCTTGGTCGTGCTGGCGGCGTTCGTTTGCAAGCCCTTGCTTCTGTTCCCGGCGTTGCTTTACTTGCATCGAAATCGCGATTGGGATGGCGGACATGGAAACCGCGGCATAAGTGAGGAGGACCGCGACGATCTGGTATCGGCGTCCACCAATTCCCTTGGAGCCCATCATCATCGCTCTTCCAACCAGGTATCCAACCGCGAGCGATAAGTATCCGATCACGAGACCCGTGATTATGCCGAATGTGGAGTAGAGGATCAGTCCAAGCACGGCTCCGCCGGATCCAAACAAAATTGCCCGGACGAATGCCGTATGGCTATCCCTCGGCAGTGTAGCCTGGGCGCTGGATGTGCATCCTGTGCACGCCATCGCGCCATTCACCCGATAGTATTCGGTAACAATCGGCTGGCTGCACGATACGCAACGGTCTGTCCCGGGATCTCCCACATACTCAGCTTTACCGAATTGTGGAGTAGGCTGCGAGTCAGGAGTGATCATGACCGCGGAAGATATCATGCGTCCGGAGACGATGCAATAGAAGTTATTCCGACTTATAGGCGGACTGTTCTGCGTCAATAGGCTGGTGATAGGTTGCGGCCGTGCCGAGTCTAAGCCGCTGCTACCCGCCATATCAAATCTTCCTGCTCCGCCCGACTCTCGGCTCCGATTGTGAAGGCGTCGAGCACTCCCAG
>Ga0137359_10001583_pt1 | contig 18059 bp, 18 predicted proteins | sample Mad1_40_16metaG_FD_108281 | JGI IMG/M metagenome (GOLD analysis project Ga0137359, IMG submission 108281) | Vadose zone soil microbial communities from Angelo Coast Range Reserve, California, USA - Mad1_40_16 metaG | ecosystem: Environmental > Terrestrial > Soil > Vadose zone | place: USA... | reverse complement strand
GGCGGAAGGCCGCTCGACATCGAGGTCGATGGCGGAATAACGCCGCAGACCGCGCCCGCGGTGGCGCAGGCCGGCGCTAATGTGCTGGTCGCAGGCTCCGCCGTTTTCAAAGGCGGCCCGACCGCCTACCGGGCGAATATCGCGGCGATACGCCAGGCGGCGGCGCTGGCGAGAGGGGAGGCGGCGTAGTTAGAACGGATTCGGCCAGCTTGAAGCACGTTCTCTGCGGGTCGTTGCCGGGCTTGTACCGGCCACCCCGATTATTATTGCTGCGTACCTTGTCGTTCGGGGTCGCCGGGACAAGCCCGGCGACGACGCTCGCGTGTGAACGAAGCGATCGAAATCCACTCCAACACGCCGGCATCGCGTCATTCCGTGAACCCCGCGATCCTCTCGCTCTCATCCCACAACCGCCGCGCCGCCAGATCGTCGCGGGCGGCGGGGCTTGGCTCCACTTGCTGGCCGGTGGGTACGAAATACCCGCCGGTGATCGCGGCGACATCGGGCGAGCTTGCAAGATGCACGATGGTCTCTGCGCCTCCTTCCGGTCGGCCCGCAAACAGCATGACGAAGCGGACCACGGATCCAAAAATCCCGCCGCTGCGCTGGCCGAGGCCGGTCGCCACGAACCCTGGATGAAGGCAGTTTGCCGTCACGCCGGTGCCGGCGAGGCGGCGTGCAAGTTCGCGGGTGAACAGAATGTTCGCGAGCTTGGAGCGGCCATAGGCCCTCCGGAGGCTGTATCCCCTGGTGATCTGCAGGTCGTCGAAATCGAGCGCGTGACCGATATGGGCGGCCGAGGCCGTGTTGACGACGCGGGCCGGGGCGGACGCGACCAGACGCTTGCGCAATTCATGGGTCAGCATGAAGTACGCCATATGATTGGTGGCGAACGTGCATTCGAGGCCGTCCGGCGTCACCTGCCGGGTCGGGAATATGTTGCCGGCATTATTGATCAGCACGTCGATGCGCGGCTCGGCGGCGGCGATCTCCCGGCCGACCTGCTTCATCTCGGCGAGGATCGACAGGTCGGCGATATGGGCGCGATGCGCGACATTGGGACCAACCTCCCGGAGTCGCGCAAGGGTTGTGTCCGCACGCCCGCGGTCGCGCGCCACCAGGACGATGCGCGCCCCAAGAGCGGCCAGCCGGGTGGCGGCGATCTGTCCGATACCGGACGTAGCACCGGTGATGACGACGACCTTGCCGTGAATCGGGGCCTCCTTGGGTCGCGTAGCCGGTTTCGAATACGGCCATCTCTATTACACCAAAGTTTCGTCGGTTGCAGGTTAGAGCGATTGCTGCCAGATGGGTTGAAGCGATCGACTAGGAGCGACTCTACGAGGCGACCCATGATCCCCCGTTATACCCGACCTGAGATGGCCGCGATCTGGGAACCGCAGACGCGCTTTCGTATCTGGTTCGAGATCGAGGCCCACGCGACCGACGCGCTTGCGGAACTCGGCGTGGTGCCGAAGGAGGCCGCCAAGGCGATCTGGGCCAAGGGCAAGGACGCCACATTCGATATCGCCCGCATCGATGAGATCGAGCGTGAGGTCAAGCATGACGTCATTGCGTTCCTCACCCACCTCGCCGAAATCGTCGGCCCGGAGGCGCTCTTCGTTCACCAAGGCATGACGTCGTCCGATGTCCTCGATACGTGCCTCAACGTGCAGCTGGTGCGCGCTGCTGATCTACTCATCGCCGATATCGACAAGGTGCTGGCCGCGCTCAAGCGGCGCGCCTTTGAATACAAGATGACGCCGGTGGTCGGCCGCTCCCACGGCATTCACGCCGAACCGACCACGTTCGGGCTCAAGCTCGCTTATGCGTATGCGGAATTTGCGCGCGGCCGCGAGCGGCTGGTGGCGGCGCGCCGCGAGGTCGCGACCTGCGCGATTTCCGGCGCGGTCGGCACCTTCGCGCAGATCGCGCCCGCCGTCGAGGCCCACGTGGCGAAAGCCATGGGGCTTGCGGTCGAGCCGATCTCGACCCAGGTGATCCCGCGCGACCGCCACGCCATGTATTTCGCGACGCTCGCCGTCATCGCTGCCTCGATGGAGCGGCTTGCCACCGAAATTCGGCACCTGCAGCGCACGGAAGTGCTGGAAGCAGAGGAGTATTTCTCGCCGGGCCAGAAGGGCTCCTCGGCGATGCCGCACAAGCGCAACCCCGTGCTGTCGGAAAACCTGACCGGCCTCGCCCGCATGGTACGGGCCTATGTGACGCCGGCGCTGGAGAACGTCGTGCTGTGGCACGAGCGCGACATTTCGCACTCTTCGGTCGAGCGCATGATCGGCCCCGACGCCACCGTGACGCTCGATTTCGCCCTCACTAGGCTCGCCGGGCTGATCGACCGCCTCGTGGTGTATCCGCAGAACATGCGGCGCAACCTCGAGCGCCTCGGCGGCCTCGTGCATTCCCAGCGCGTGCTGCTGGCATTGACCCGCAAGGGCTTGCCGCGCGAGGACGCCTACCGCCTGGTCCAGCGCAACGCCATGACGGTGTGGGAGGAGGGCGGAGATTTCCAGAGCCTGCTGGCGGTCGATCCGGACGTGCGGAAATATCTGTCGGAAGCCGAGATCGCGGCGAATTTCGACCTCGGATATCATCTGAAGGAGGTCGATACGATCTTTGCGCGGGTGTTTGGGACCCCCTAGGTTTTTGCAGCAGTATGATTAAATCGTGCTGGCGCGCGCGCGTGAAAGCGAGGTCGAAAGTGGATGATGCCCTGCAAGAGCGTGATGCTGCGATCGAACCTTGGCTTCACGAATCGGTCGTTCCTGTATTTGATCGTGTCACGAGGGGGAAAGAGAAACTCCTCGATATGACGGAGGTGTTTTCCGGCTTGGAAACGCGTTATCGGGACGGGCGTAGGATGGGTTGAGCGCAGCGAAACACATCATGGGCCGTGCCGGCGGCAAAGTCGCTGATGGGTTTCGCTGCGCTCAACCCATCCTACGCCCCTAATCGAAAAAGCGGCCCAATAGCTCTTGGCTCGCATCAATCTTTCTGACAGCACCGCATGAACCAAGGGCTCACCATCCTGGTCTTCGATTCCGGCCTCGGCGGCCTCACGGTTTTTCGCGAGATCGCACAGGCGCGGCCGGATGCGGCGTATGTTTATGTCGCCGATGACGCCTTCTTTCCCTATGCGCGGCGCAGCGAGGAGCAATTGGTCGGCCGCGTGGTGCCCTTAATGCAGGAACTGATCGCGACCCACGCGCCCGATCTTGTGGTGATCGCCTGCAACACGGCCTCCACCCTGGTGCTGCCGCATCTGCGGGCGCGCCTTGCCGTGCCCTTTGTCGGCACCGTGCCGGCCGTCAAGCCGGCCTGCGTGGCGTCGCGCTCACGATTGGTGTCGGTGCTCGGCACTGAGGCGACAGTGCAGCGCGAATACACCCGCGCGCTGATCCGGGATTTCGGCCAGGGCTGCGACGTTACGCTGGTGGGTGCGGCGCATCTTGCGGGGCTCGCCGAAGCGGCGTTGCGCGGCGATGCGGTCGACGACGACGCCATCGCACGGGAGATCGCGCCTTGCTTCGTCACCAGCAACGGCCGGCGTACCGACACCATTGTGCTCGCCTGCACCCACTATCCGCTCCTGCTGGACCGGTTGGTTCTGCTGGCACCGTGGCCGGTCGATTGGGTCGACCCGGCGCCGGCAATCGCGCGGCGGGTGATGGACCTCGTCGGGCCGGCGGCGGCCAACGCCGTGAGCGGCACGGCGCGCGCCGTCTTCACCTCCGGGCTTGAGCCGCCGCCGGCGCTCGCGGCGGCCCTGGTGCGGTTCGGCATTGGCCGGGCGGCCGTGTTCGCGCGGTAGATGACCTCAAGCCGCCCTTCGGCGGCTCACTTCGACCCCTTCTTCGCCGCTTCTTCTGCGGCCTTCTCTGCGGCGCGGGCGCCGGCGAGGATGCTCGCCATGGCGTAATTCCCCTCGTGACACGCGTATTCGTAGATCGGATCCCCACTCTTGCGCATCGGCACCACTGCCGTCCACGGTCTCGTCCACGTCGTCGGATCTTCGACCGTGAATTCGTAGAGGAGCGTGTTGGCGTCGGTGCGCGTGAAGCGCTCGATGAGGTGCGTGTCCGCACCGGAGTTTGGCAGGCTGGTCTCACGTTTGAAATTGATCGTGTCGACAACCAGCGTGTTTCCCTCCCAGCGGCCGCGCGAGTCGCCCTTCCATTGGCGAATGTGCCCGTGGGGACGCCCGTCCAGGGGGATGATGCGCGCGTCGTGGACCATTTCGTTGAGAATCACCACGTATTGCGGAGTCTGGAACAGCTGAAAATCATTGTTGTAGGCGGCGGGATGCATTGGCGGTCCAGCGTTCAGCCCGACAATGCAACGCTCCTGCAGCGGCCGGTCTTCCCACGAATCGGCGTGGGGTCGACCCAGCTGGGTCTCGCGCTGCTCCGCCGCGCGGAGATCCGCTCGCTTTTTCCCATCCGGCGTCATCGCCGGAAGTCGGCCATTGGGCGGGTCCACGATCAGCGACGTGCGCTTTGTCCCCACGACCTTGTTGCCCCGGTCGTACCAAAACTCGTTGTAAGGGACGACGCCGCCCGGCGGGTACATCAAACCACCCACCTCCGGATCGATCTGATCGCGATCCTGCCGTCGATTTTCTTCCTTCTCGAAGGTTGCCGCCTCCTCTTCGGTGAAAAACTCCTTCGTTCCGAGCGCGACGGGTCGCTCCATCGGGGTGATGGTCCGGAAGTCCCACACACCCTGCAAGTCCGGCTGGCCATCCGCCGTTCGCGGCACAGTCCAGGTCTGGCCCGACACGGGTACCGGCGCCAGCAGCGCCGCCGCGATCACAACCGGCAGACCAGCCATTGAAGTGAGAAGTCGATGGCTCATATGAAACCTCCCTTTCACTTGCTTGGTTGCTTGCGAAGATGCCCATACATGAGCTCTTCCACGAACTCCACGCACTTGAACTCCATCAGCTGGGCGTTCTTGTCCAACCGACGATAGAGGGGCATGCTCATTTTCCACGGCCGCGAAAACACCTTCGGGTCCTCAATGGTGACGTCGTAGGTGAGCGCGCCAGCGCTCAAGGGCGTGTAGCGTTCGACCACATGCAAGGCGTCGCTATGGAAATTCCCGGCTCTGTCAAACCAGGTCTCCTCGTTCAAACGCGTCACATCGACGACCAGAGTGTCGCCCTCCCAGTGGCCGACCGAGTGCCCCATCCAGCTGTCGACAGGATTTGGGGGCGCCTTATCCATGTAGATCGTGCGGGCGGCGCCCGCAAACTCGTAGGCCATCAGGATGAACTGCGGAGTTTGAACAATCTGAAACGGATAGGGCATATACGTGGCCCGTGGCACGCCCGGCAAATAGCACTTGATTTCCGGGTCAGCGGTCAAACGGTTTTCAAAGTTCTCTTTCTTTTTCGCCGCCGCTGCCGGCAAGTACGGGATCTCACCGCCCTCCACGACACTGAGCCCCGCTGGAACTGCGCCGGCCGCACCAAGCGCAACCACCACTCCGGGCCGCGCCGCGTGTTCCTGGAGGTCCCAGTTTGCCGTGTTGAGCGCCTGCCAGATACCGTTCAAGTCCACCTTGCCGTCCGCCGTACGTGGCGCCTTATAGGCCTCGGCCCCGCTCGCGGTCGGTATCAGGCTAAGCTGGAGCGCTGTCATCAAAACGGCTGCAGCACCCGCAAATCTTGCGCCTCTCAACCCATTTCCCATCTGCGCCTCCTCTCCACCGTCCTGCATGTCCCTGCAGGTGCGGTCGCCACGCCTTGAGGTTACGTAAGCTTGTCAGCCTACTTTCGCGAGTCAATCGCTTTCTTTGTGAGTAACTTGGGAAGCTATTCGTTGAATGCGCTCTAATTGCGGGTAGAGGCTTGCTTGGCCTGCGGATACCAGAATGTCTGATGGCAGCTCTCGCAGACATCCTCCATTCGACCGCCAATGTCCTCCAGCAAAGGGACGTTTTTGGCCTCGCTAGCCTGCAGCGCTTCCGAGCCGAGAGCTCGCAATGCCTTAGCAAATGCGTCAAAGCTCTTGCGTTTCTTCTTTATAAGCGCGGTTATCTCGGCCGGCTCTAACTCCACCCCCGGAACCTCCGATTTGGTTCCGGCGGGAGCCGCTTCGCGACCCGGCATCATCAGCAGGTTGGCCCCCTCGATTATTCGCACAGCGGCGCGACGCACATTGAGCCACTCCTCTTGTGTCTTGGGAGACAAATCCTGAGTGCCTTGTTTATCGATAACTGTTCCTGCGGCGCCCCAAAGCGTGTCCGCAGACGGATCGATCATGGATTCCATGACATCTTTGATGGAGGAGTAGACTTGTTTGATGGAGGAGTAGACTTGGCGATCCCCGGCAGCTTTGCCGGAGCCGGCACGACATCGCGCCACGTAAGCCCTTTCGGTCACTCCATTGGCCTGATTTGTGGTTTTGTCGGCTTGCCACTCCTCGGCACAAGCCTTTGCGGTTTTTTGTTGAGCAATAGCGAGCGAGGCTGAGGATAACGCGATTACTCCCCAGGCCGCCACGCAGAGGGCCGCCGCAATCTGCCTTCTCATCTGCCATCTCCTTGAAATGAACCGGGCTGGCCATGGTAGCGCTTGCGAGCCGGTTCGAAAACGGCTGCGGGCGGCTTTCGCAAATTGTCCTGAAGGGATCAATCGCGAACGCTCGCGCCGTTGCCGTGCGATCGAGCCGCCGCGGTTAATTCCGCAACGATCTCCTCCTTCATTGCGGCCTCGATCGCGAGCACGATTCGATGTGAGGTCAGTCCGTCCACGATGCGATGATCCATCAGCAACTGGACCAGCATGTCGCCGCCGGGACTGAGGAGTCCATAGATGAGGCTGAACGAGATGGGCGTCGTCGACTGCATCACCTGCGCGCGGCGCACCGGAAACGAATGGACCGAGTATGTCCCGAAATACTCGGATCGCAGCCGCCCGGACCACTGCAGCGCGAAGCTCCACACCGGGCGCCTGACGATCGACGGCAGGCGGGAGAAACGGATAAGGCGTCGATACCCGCCTACGCTCTCGACCGGCCGTCGCTTCAGGCCGCGGAGAATGGCGTCGATTTCGACCAGGCTGAGCCGTTCCGGGCGCTTGATCTGGTCGAAAAACACGGCCGGCCTGCCGTTCCACTCGCGCTCCACCACCATCGTGGCGACCGCATGCGGATGCAGGTACAGGCGCGGCCATGGAAACGGCAGGTAGGCGGTTCGCAATTCCGGCCATTTCCGGCAGGCCAGGGCGACCGCTTTCACCCAGATCGCACCCCATCCGATCGGCGGGCGCCTCAATTTACGGGCAACGGCGACAGGCGAAACATTGATGGTCCAGTTTCCCGCAACCACCTGGGACTTCTTGCCGAAATGAACCACGTCGCTCATCCACCGGCGGTGGAGCGGAACGGGCGACCAGGGGAACTGCGGGCTCAACGGGCAGCCAGACCGTCGTAGAATGGAATGACGATGCCGGGGGCGCCCTGCCAAGTGTGCTCCGTGGCGCAGTTCAACAGGTTGGGCATGGCTCTGGTCACCGGAATTGAGCAATGCTGCACCTTACCGTCAAAAACCTTTGGCACAAACTATGGCAAGCCGGCGCAGAGCAGGGCACCAAACCGCAAATGTTCGAAACGGCTGGCTGACGGGAGGTCCCCAACATTCTTAGTCCGGCGCGCGGTCAGTCATCGCGCATTGCCGGACTAAGATGAGCGCGAGACTTTTAGTACCAATGCCGGTGCCAGCGTGGTTTCCAGGACCTGAAGTAGCTGTCGCCGTAGTAGGGATAGTCGTGATGGTAGTACAGATACGGCCAATAATAGCGGCCGTAGTAGTGGTCGTAAGGCCCATAGTAGTGTCGGTATCCCCACGTCACCGTTTGAAGAAGACTCTCGTGAGAGTCCTTAAGTTCGGCGGCATTCTGCAATGAAGCGACAGGCATGGCGTCGGCAGCCGAGACCGTGATGCACAGCGCCGCGAACCCAGTGATCAGAGTGTGTTTATGCATGTGATTCTCCTTGTCTCCGATGGTTTGTCGATCGTTTGAGATCGGCCTCGCCGGTCGACGAAGGGCGAGACGCAAGCAGCTACGTGCGGACGCGAAGGGAGTTTCGCCGGATGGTCGCTGCGTCACGGCATCAGGAATTCAACTGTTGGTGATCGGACGATTTGGACAGCGATTTGACACCCGATCCCGCATCCCCTAGAACCGGCGCGCTATGCGGGCCTCATGGCCCGCGTTGCGTTTCGCGACCCGTGGTTTCAAGCCTTCGCTTAAGGCCGAGGCCTGTCGGCACCCCCACCCTACCCTCCCCCGCAAGCGGGGGAGGGTAGGGTGGGGGCGCAGAGGAGGGCGCGATCCTCAAAACCAAAACATAATCAATGGCTTGCGTCTTCCGACGTAAGTCCGCAATGAGGACGCGAATGACAAAGCGAGTTGAGGCCAAGCACAAGCTTGATCGCCGTATGGGCCAGAACATCTGGGGCCGTCCCAAGAGCCCCGTCAATCGCCGCGAATATGGGCCCGGCCAGCACGGCCAGCGCCGCAAGGGCAAACTCTCCGACTTCGGCGTGCAACTGCGCGCGAAGCAGAAGCTCAAGGGCTACTACGCCAGCATTTCCGAGAAGCAGTTTCGCGGGATCTACGCCGAGGCGATCCGCATGAAGGGCGATTCCGGCGCAAACCTCATCGGCCTTCTGGAGCGCCGGCTTGACGCCGTGATCTATCGCGCCAAGTTCGTGCCGACCGTGTTCGCGGCGCGCCAGTTCATCAACCACGGCCACGTCAAGGTGAACGGCCGCCGGGTGAACATCTCGAGCTTCCAGATGAAGGTCGGCGATCTGGTGGAGGTGAAGGACAAGTCCAAGCAACTGGCCCTGGTGCTAGAGGCCACTGGCCTCGCCGAGCGCGACGTGCCGGACTACATCGAGGTCGACCACAGCAAGATGACGGCGAAGCTCGCGCGGGTGCCGACGCTGACGGAGGTGCCGTACCCCGTTCAGATGGAGCCGCATCTGGTGGTTGAGTATTACTCGCGGTAACGTGAGGAGCGCTCCCCAGTGCCGTGTCCGTGGCATGCGATGTGGCACTTCCGGAAGGCTTCGCTCACACATTGAATTCCTGACAGGCGCGCCGGGCTGTTTGACGTCCCGTTTCGCGGACCGCAGTGGCTGATTATGTCAATTCGTGCCGTTGGCGACCGACTCTCAAAGCCGATCGGTAGGGACGGACTTGCACACATAACGCGCTGTATAGGTTCGCAAGAAGGTGGCGCACTTTTGCGTCGATTCAACCTTGCGCATCTCATTCCATATTGAAAAATGCAACTTTTGCAGGTATGTTGGTATGATACTGAACACTTTGAGAGTTGCTTCATGTTTTCTTCGCAATCGAAAACGGTAGATGCGCCTCCCAGTTTGCATATCATCGAACGGCGGCTTTTGCTCCTTGGGTTCGCGTTCATCAGCATTTTAGGTGGGCGCGGCAACGCCCAGCAGGCCGCGCCGTCAAGTGACGCGATGCTCTCCAATGCGGTGCGGGTGCTTGCGTACGAAAAATCTGCCGCCGAGCAATATGCCGTCATCCTCGCCACCGTCGGTAAATCCGACACCGCGCGGTATGTGCGTGGCATCCGGCTCTATGCGGATGCCAAGGCAGAGTTCGACGCAATGATTGCCGAACTCAAGTTCGATCTCACCACGGGACAATATCCGGCACGATCGGCGGTATTTAGTGGTGCGCTGCAGGGGGCGGCCGATAAGCGGGTGGCCTTCACGTCGTTCGTGTCGCATGAGGTGGTCGACAAGGTGGAGGGTGCACGACCTGGGTTGCCAGGCGTCATCACGGCAGTGCCTGAACTGGTGAAGGCGATCACGGATGCCGGACTGGCGATCTGGAAGGCATTTCACGACGCCGGCAAGGAGCGGCGTGACGCCATCCTGACCGAGGTCGATCATCTGCAATGGCGGTCATTCGCAGACCTGGCAAAGGGATGACGGAGCGGAGCGCTGGTGAAGGCCCGTTGCGATTCCACAGGACTCCCATGCGGCAGTTGAACCAAGCACGACACGGCATCCATGGCAGGGCATGGTCACCGCGTCTCCTATCGGCGTTCGCCGTGCTTGCGGCGACCGTACATCTCGCGGGAACGGGATGGGCGCAGGTGAGCCCGGCCGCCCCGAACGAACCAATCCTGCGTATCGAAACCGGGCAGCACGGCGCAATTATCAGACGTATCGCTACCGATGCGGCGAACCGCTTCGCGGCGACAGCCTCGGACGACAAGACCGCGCGGGTATGGTCGCTGCCGGACGGGAAGCTTCTGCGGGTCCTGCGGCTGCCGATTGGTGTCGGCGACGCCGACGAAGGCAAGGCCTTTGCGGTCGCCATGTCGCCCGATGGGAGCACCGTGGCGGTCAGCGGCCGGATCGAGCACAACGACATTTTCCTGTTCGACCGAGCATCGGGCGAGCTGAAGCAGCGCTTTGCGGACCTGCCAAATGTCGTGCTCCACTTGGCCTACTCCTCCGATGGCCGACGCCTCGCGGCATCTCTTGGAGGCGCCAATGGCATCCGCGTGTTTGATGCAGGCGACGGCTATCGGCTGCTTCCAAGCGACACGAAATATGAGGACAGTAGCCATTGGGCGATGTTTGACCGAGCAGGCCGGCTGGTGACGACATCATACGACGGCTTCGTCCGGCTCTATACCGCCGACAAATATGCGGCTCCGATTGCGAAATTCGAGTCGAAGGGACATAAACCCCACGGGGCTGCTTTTTCGCCGGATGGAACTCGCGTTGCGGTCGGCTATTTCGATGTCAACGATGTGGTGGTGCTGTCAGGATCGAACCTGACCCAGCTTTTCAACGCCGACACAGCCAGGATTCCGAATATCGGTCTGTTTGTCGGCTTCGTTGCAGTCGGGTGGTCGCAGGATGGACGCTTCCTGTTTGCAGGCGGCAAATGGTCCGTGAACAATGTCCAGCAGGTGCGCCGCTGGAGCGACGGGGGCCGCCGGGCCTTCGTTGACATACCCACTGCATCCCAAACCATCATGCAGATTATTGCCCTGAATGCCGGGTCCATGTTGTTTGCGGCCGCCGACAGCTTCGGACTCATCAATCCGGAGGCCAAGGCAATCCAGCTCCAAGGCATCGGCGGTCTCGGTCTGGCCTCCGGACTCGGACCATTTAGGGTTTCGGCGGATGGCAGCGCCGTGCAGGTTGATTCTCGGACGCCGCGGCACATTTACCGCTTTTCGCTGGCGCGCCGTGTGATCGACATTGATCCGCCGGGCGACAATGCGCTGATTGCACCAATCACAGAGGCGTCGGGACTTGCTGTTACGGACTGGAAAAATTCTGGAGCACCGGCCGTGAACGGAGCGCCGGTCAAATTGAAGGCCTACGAACTCGCACGAAGTATCGCGATCGTGCCCGGCGCGCAGCGTTTTGTGCTGGGCGCTGAGTTTTCGCTTCGTCTGGTCGATCGGCGGGGGCATGATGTGTGGCCTGACGCGCAGTCTGTCCCGGGCGTAGCTTGGCACGTCAACGTCACCGGCGACGGGCGGCTGGTGGTCGCCGCGTACCACGACGGCACCATCCGATGGCACCGCGGCGCGGACGGCAAGGAACTGCTGGCTCTGTTCATCCATCCCGACGGCCAGCGCTGGATCGCTTGGACGCCGCAGGGCTACTATGACGCCTCGCTCGGTGCAGACGAACTGATCGGCTGGCACGTCAACCAGGACCGCGACCGCGCGCCTGACTTCTATCCAGCATCCCGGTTCCGCAGCCGTTTTTACCGACCCGATGTGATCCAGCGTGTGCTACGGACCCCGAATCTGGACGTCGAGGAAGCAGTGCGGGAGGCGGACAAGGCGGCTGGTCTTCCGAACACCAGGGCCGCTCCCGTAAGCTCGCTTCTGACGCCCGTTATTGAAATCAACGACCCCAGGACTCCCGCAGCCGTGGACCGGACGGACCTGCAGCTTGGCTACTCGGTCCGGCTGCCCTTGCCCGACGATTCGCTTCGGGTGGAGGCCCTGGTCGATGGCGTAAAGGTGACGGCGGACGACCGTCGCCTGGTCGACGGCGGAGGTGCGCGGGCCGGAATCCTGCACCTGACCATCCCACGCCGGAACTCCACGGTGTCGGTCATCGCCTACAACCGCAACGGCGCCGGAGAGCCCGCCACCATCCAGGTGCAATGGCGCGGGCCGGGCACCGATCCCAAGCTGACGCTCTACGTACTGGCGATCGGCATCAGCGATTACAAGGACAAGAACGTCAAACTGCGCTTTGCAGCCAAGGACGCGGCCGACTTCGTGGCATTGGCGAAGGCTCAGGAGGGCGGCCTCTACGAGAAAGTCATCACGCACCCGCCGCGCGGGGGCCTGCGAGACAGCGAAGCCACAAGAGATGCGGTGCTCGATGAACTCGACTGGATCAAGCGCGCCGTCACCAACACCAATGATGTGGCGATGATATTCCTGGCTGGGCATGGAATCACCACGCCCGACCAGCATTACCGATTCCTGCCCCACGACTACGATGCCAACCGGGTCGAACGCACCACGATTTCCGACTCGGAGTTTCAGGACTACCTGACCAAGATCGGCGGCAAGAAAATCTTCTTCTTCGATACGTGCTATTCAGGCAACGTTCTTACCGGCCGGACGACGAGCACACAGCCAGACGTAGATAAATTCGCCAATATGCTCAAGGTCGCCGAGAACGGAATCGTGGTGTTCACGTCGTCCACCGGCAACGAATTGTCACAAGAGAGGGAGGAGTGGAATAACGGCGCCTTCACCAAGGCGGTGGTCGAGGGGCTGCGCGGCGCAGCGGCACGCCCGCAGGTTCCGGTCGTCATGATCTCAGATCTTAGTGGATACGTGTCCCGCCGCGTGCGAGAGCTGACCAACGGCAATCAGAAGCCGATGATGGCCATGCCGAAGACAGTCGAAGATTACCCCCTCAGCCGGCGTCTGCAGTAACAACATTTTCTGCGGCCGACGCGTTTGCGGACATCATCGCGCCCAGGCGCTGAGCCGGCGAAGCCTATGCGCTCTCCCTGACCGCCAGGCCCTTCTCCTTCAACAGACCCTGCAGCTCCCCAGCCTGGAACATCTCGCGGACGATGTCGCAGCCGCCGACGAATTCGCCCTTGACGTAGAGCTGCGGAATGGTCGGCCAGTTGGAGTAGGCCTTGACGCCGTTGCGCAGCTCGTCGTTCTCCAGGACGTTGAGCCCCTTATAGGACACGCCGAGATGGTCCAGAATCTGCACCACCTGACCCGAGAAACCGCACATTGGGAACTGCGGGGTGCCCTTCATGAACAGCACCACGTCGTTGGCCTTCACTTCGTTGTCGATGAACTGCTCGATGCCCATGGCCGACCTTCGCTCGGTTGTGGCCCCGGCGCGCACCCGAATCTGCGCACCGAGGGTAGGAATAAACCGCACGCTCCCAAAATCGTGCGTTTGCGACCGAAACGCAAGGGCGCGGCGTCAGGATTCGTCGTCCTCTTTACCCTCCCGGGACGCCGGTCTGCAATGCAAGCGCATGGAGCTTGCCGCCCATTTCGGCCTTGAGGGCGTCATAGACGAGCTGGTGCTGCTGCACGCGGGATTTGCCGCGGAATGTCTCCGAGAGCACGGTCGCGGAGTAGTGGTCGCCATCGCCCGCTAGATCGCGTATCGTTACCTCGGCGTCCGGAATACGCGCCTTGATCAGCCGCTCGATGTCATTTGCCTGCATCGGCATTGCGGATTCCCCTCTATCTTCCAGGCCTGCGCGCGCCCCGTTCGGTTTTGCTCTGCCGTGATATTACCCGAAAAACGCCGCACCTTTTCTTAAAAATCATACGCTGGATCGCTTGCTGCCGCCTGACATGTAGCCGGGAAGCCAGTTTTCGAAACGCTCACTCAACCTCGCCACAGGAACGGGGCGTTGGGCCGCCAGCGTCAAGGCGCTGCCGCCGGTGGTGCCGATCCGTCTCACCGGCACGCCATTGACGCCGGCAAGTTCGAGCACGGCCGCCGCATCGCTTTCCCGGACGGTTACGACGTAACGGGCTTGGTCCTCGCCGAACCAGAATGCGGGGTGCGGGACTGCGGCAGGGGCCTCCGGCAACCCCGTGTTCGCCCCTTCCCGCGACCGCGCGTCCAATGCCGCCTGAAGATCGGCGCCGATGCGCGCTGCGATAGCCATCTCGGCGACCGCCACCGCAAGCCCGCCGTCGGAGACGTCGTGAACCGCGGTTGCCACCTTGCGTGTGATCAATCCGCGAACGAAATCGCCGTTGCGCTTCTCCGCAGCGAGGTCGACCGGCGGCGGAGCGCCGTCCTCGCGGCCGCAAATGTCGCGCAAATAGAGCGATTGACCGAGCCAGCCTTGCGACGAACCGACCAGCAGGATGGCTTCGTTCGCGGCCTTGAAAGCGAGCGTCGCCGAGGCGGTGAAATCAGCCAGGAGCCCGACGCCCCCGATAGTGGGGGTCGGCAAGATCGCCCTGCCGTTGGTCTCGTTGTAGAGCGACACGTTGCCTGATACGACCGGGAAGTCGAGTGCCCGGCAGGCTTCCGAAATTCCACGCACGCAGCCGACGAACTGGCCCATAATCTCGGGCCGTTCTGGATTGCCGAAGTTGAGGTTGTCCGTGATGGCAAGCGGCGTCGCCCCGACCGCGTTGAGATTGCGCCAGGTCTCTGCCACCGCCTGCTTGCCGCCCTCGAACGGATCGGCTTCACAGTAGCGTGGCGTCACGTCGGTGGTGAGCGCCAGCGCGGTCGGGCCGTCATTGACCCGCACCACGGCGGCATCGCCGCCCGGGCGCTGCACGGTATTGCCCAGGATAATGTGGTCGTACTGCTCCCATACCCAGCGTTTGGAGCAGAGGTCCGGCGACCCGATCAGCTTCTCGAGCGCATCGGCAATCGGCATGGGCGGCACGACGGCTGCGGCGTCGATGATGGGAAGCTTCGCAGGCTCGACGAAAGGCCGGCGATAGACCGGCGCCTCGTCGCCCAATTCCTTGATTGGCAAGTCGGCCATCACGGCGCCGCGGTGCCGCACGATGAAGCGCCGGGTCGGCGTAGTCTCGCCCACGACCGCGAAATCGAGCCCCCATTTACGGAAGATCGCTTCGGCCTCCGCCTCCTTTTCGGGCTTGAGCACCATGAGCATACGCTCCTGGCTCTCCGACAACATCATTTCGTAAGCCGTCATGCCGGCCTCCCGGCACGGCACCTTGTCGAGGTCGAGGGTGACGCCAAGATCGCCTTTGGCGCCCATTTCGACGGCCGAACAGGTGAGGCCCGCCGCTCCCATGTCCTGGATCGCGATGACGCAGCCCCTCGCCATGATTTCCAGGCAGGCTTCGAGCAAGAGCTTTTCGGCGAACGGGTCGCCGACCTGCACGGTCGGGCGCTTCTCCTCGGAATTCTCGCCGAACTCGGCCGAGGCCATGGTGGCGCCGTGAATGCCGTCGCGACCGGTCTTCGAGCCGAGATAGACGATCGGCATGCCGACGCCGGAAGCGGCGGCGTAGAAGATCTTGTCGGTTTCCGCCAAGCCCACCGCCATGGCGTTGACCAAAATATTCCCGTTGTAGCGCCTGTGGAAGCGGACCGAGCCGCCCACCGTCGGGACCCCGAAGGAATTGCCATAGCCGCCGATGCCGGCCACCACGCCGGAGACCAGATGGCGGGTCACCGGATGATCCGGATTCCCGAACGACAGCGCGTTGAGGCAGGCGATCGGCCGGGCCCCCATGGTGAAGACGTCGCGCAGGATGCCGCCGACGCCGGTAGCGGCGCCTTGGTAAGGCTCGATGTAACTCGGGTGGTTATGGCTCTCCATCTTGAACACGCAGGCGAGCCCGCCTCCGATGTCGACGACGCCCGCGTTCTCGCCCGGCCCTTGGATGACGCACCGCCCGGTCGTCGGCAGGGTGCGCAGATGCACCTTTGAGGATTTGTAGGAACAGTGCTCGTTCCACATGGCCGAGAAGATGCCGAGCTCGGTGAGGGTCGGCGCACGGCCGATCAGCTTCAGGATTCGGTCGTACTCGTCTGGCTTAAGCCCGTGTTCGGCGACCAGCGCAGGGGTGACTTCAGATTGGTTGGGAAGCATTAACCTCGTCCTGAGGAGCCGGCCGAAGGTCGGCGTCTCGAAGGACGGCCACGTGCGAGGCCTCGCCAGTGGCCATCCTTCGAGACGCCGTGCTGCGCACGGCTCCTCAGGATGAGGTCCGTGGGGTCCAATTTTATCCGCCTGATCTGATCAGTTTCATGGAATCGATTCACTAGGCGGCGCGATCGAGGTACTCAGCAAGCCCCTGGAAGAGTCCACGCCCATCGGTGGGCCCCAACGCCGTTTCCACGTGATTTTCCGGGTGCGGCATCATGCCGAGCACGTTGCCGCGTGCGTTGACGATGCCCGCAATCGCGTTGGTGGCGCCGTTGAAGTTCCATTCCGGCGCGAGGGCGCCGTCCGGCGCCGTGTAGCGGAACACCACGCGGCCTTCGCCCTCGAGGCGCGCAATAGTCTCGGAGTCTGCGACATAATTGCCTTCGCCATGGGCGGTCGGCACGCAAATCACCTGGCCGGCATTGTAGCCGCGCGTGAACGGCGTATCGGAACGCTCGACCCGCAGATACACCTCCCGGCAGATGAACTTGAGCCCCGCATTGCGCATCAGCACGCCCGGCAACAGGCCGGTCTCGCAGAGAATCTGAAATCCGTTGCAGACGCCGAGCACGAGGCCGCCTTTCGCCGCGAACGCCTGCACCGCCCCCATGACAGGCGCCCGTGCCGCAATGGCACCGCAGCGCAGATAGTCCCCATAGGAAAACCCGCCCGGCAGCACCACGATATCGGTCCCGGCCGGCAATGCGGTGTCGGCATGCCACACCATGGCAGGCTCACGGCCCGACGCGAGCTTGAGCGTGCGCGCCATATCGCGCTCGCGATTGATGCCTGGAAAGACGATGACGGCGGCTTTCACTGATCCTCAACAATGAGCTTCACGTCGTAATTCTCGATCAGGGTGTTCGCCAGCAGCTTCTCGGCGGCCTCCCTGAGCCTGGCCTCGACGCCGGCGCGGTCGCCATCGGCGATCTCGATGTCAAAGACCTTGCCCTGGCGCACGCTCGCGATGCCGCCGACGCCCAGCGATTTCAGCGCCCCCTCGATCGCCTTGCCTTGCGGATCGAGGATGCCGGATTTCAGCGTCACCGTGACCTGGGCTTTCATCGCGTACTCCACCGGCCAGTCGATAGCGGCGAATCGGCCGAAGTGCAATCCGGCGGAAAACTATGGCGGTGGTTTTCACCTCGCCCGCAGGCGGGTGCTGAATTCAACTGGGACCGCTCGCCGTAGTCGTCAAGCCGCCTATGCGATCTCAACCAGTCCGGTGTCGCGATAAATCTCCGCCACTGGCAATGAAATTCCGGGCGAGCGCAGTTCGATCGTCTTGTCGATTGATCGAATCCGCCGCTCTGCAAAATCGTCATCGCGGGCAAAGACGGTCACCTCGATGGCGTCCTGCGCGATCACGACGTAATGGGTGGGCGAGGCAAGGCCGGTGTAGGCCCTGCGCTTCCAACGCAAATCCCGCCCCTCGGTCGACGGCGACAGGACCTCGAAGGCAACGATGACGTTACTAACGTCGCGCTCCCGCCGATCGACGGAGCGATGATCGGAGGGAATAACCAGGACGTCGGGCTCCGGCCGATCGGTCTTGGACACGCGAACGCCCAGCTCCGGCAGCACCATCCAAGGCGCCTTGAGTTCGCGTTCCCGGATCGTGAGCGCAACGATGACGTTCCTGATGATCAATTGATGCATCTGGCTTGGCGCGGCGTTCAAGATCGGCTCCCCGTCGATCAGCTCCCATTTCTCCTCATCGGGCCGCGTGTCCGTGAATGCGTAGAATTCCTCCACGGTCATTGGTCCGGTGTCGATGACTGGGACGCCCACCATGAGCGCGCTCTTAAATTTTCAGCTCTTCACGAGAACCGGCCCGCCGCCCTGGGGCCGTTCGCCTTCGCTC
>Ga0137359_10001582_pt1 | contig 18063 bp, 6 predicted proteins | sample Mad1_40_16metaG_FD_108281 | JGI IMG/M metagenome (GOLD analysis project Ga0137359, IMG submission 108281) | Vadose zone soil microbial communities from Angelo Coast Range Reserve, California, USA - Mad1_40_16 metaG | ecosystem: Environmental > Terrestrial > Soil > Vadose zone | place: USA... | reverse complement strand
TCGACCTCGCGAATGACTTGCAGTTTGAACTCGCGCGTGAATGTGCGCCGCTTGAGCACAGCTGTCTTGGCGGCTACTGCGCCCCTTTTGGTCATCGTTAAGCCTCCTCCCCAGTAGGGATATGTGCTTAACTTTTTGTGTCAGTCAAGGGTGCAGTTCAAGACATCGCTCGTTGAAAAGCCGGATTTGCTCGTGCAAGCCAAACACAGTCTGCAAGTCAGGTGAAGACCAAGATGATAATTCGTCAATGGGCGCTCTCCCCTCGAGCTTTCGAAGTACATCTTGATCGTAGAGAAGCAAACCAAGCACGGGTACTGGATATATCTTCTCTCCGTAACCTCTGGCTCCCGATTTAAGCTTGGCAACTAGCGACCTCAGTTGTTCTCGGTTAGCAAGTTTCCAAATACTTCTGTGAAAGTGAAGGGCATCGTTTCTTATGCTCATGGTCGTCACTATACAACGCCATAAGCCTCATGGTAAGAAGACCGCGTGACTCGGTCAAAACCGAAAAACTCCGCCGCTGTTAGCTCCGATGTGCACCGACACTCCAAGTTGATCACGGCGTTTCGAACACTTGATAAGAATCTGCACTGGCGTTTCGAAACTCGGAATGTTTCAGCCGACGAAGAGGAATCGATTGAGGTTCGCTTCTTCGTACTTCTGAAGGACAGTGCTGCGCCCATGCAAGCTGATGCTATGAAAATCTTGCAAAAAGAATTGGAGAGCGACGAGGCCACATGGTTCTCTCCGGGTCGAAAAGAATGGCTTTTTGATCTAGACCGAATGAAAGAACAATTTGAGGGCTTGCAGGCACTAGATTGGTGCAGAGGTCGCGTCTATGTTGAACCGGAGTTTCAAGTTGAGAAAGAACGCGCTGCCATCAGTCGGAGCAAATACTATGAAACCTTCATCATCTTTCACTTAAATCCCGGAGCGTTAGGAATGACACCAATGCATGTACCTCCAGAAATCCAACAGAGCATTCGCGATTTCCGTCTCGACCATCCAGATCCGCGCAAAGTCGCTTTTCTGATGATGAAATACGGGAAAACGAAAGCGCACGAGAATATCGTTGAAGGTATAAAACAAGCATTAGCGCCCCAGGGCATCGTCGCTCTTAGGGCAGACGCGAAAGATTACCATGCAGATCTCTACCCGAATATTCTTACGTACCTTCACGGCTGCGGTTTTGGTATCGCGGTCTTCGAAAGAATTGAACAGGAGGAATTTAATCCAAATGTCTCCCTAGAAGTTGGTTATATGATCGCCTTGGAGAAGCGAGTATGTCTTCTGAAGGATCGGACCCTTCCAAAACTGCACACTGATCTCGTTAGCAAACTTTATAAAGAATTCGATCCGCAGGATCCGATTGCGTCGATACCACCCGTGTTGAAGAAGTGGATGAAGGACTGGCACGTTATCTGAACCTCAAACTGGGGGGAAAGGGCTGTTTGAGCAATGGCTGACTCGAAATCCGAGAACTGTCAGTGCGAGTGGGTGCCCGACGAGCACTGCGATGAGCCATATTATAAAGAGCATAACGGCAGGAGATATTGTGTACTTCATTATCCAGACGCCGAGAAGCAAGAAGATTTTCTAAGAGCCCTAGAGAACCGCCTCGATGAAAGCAACGTCAAGTATCTAAGTTTCGTCGGAGTGTGGTTCCCAGATCCCGTCCACCTTTCAGGTAAAAGCTTTACGAGCCTGGCAGATTTCTCTCATGCGCGGTTTAACTCCGATGTCGAGTTCATCGAGTCGCATTTTGATGAAGTGCGTTTCGTGGGGTCACACTTCAAGGGCCAAGCTGATTTCACAGAGAGTCAGTATGACGGGATCGCCGATTTTTCAGGCGCGCAATTCGAACAGCCCGTTTCTTTTAGCCGAGCAACTTTTTCCCATGAAGGGAGATTCTTCCGAACACAATTTGCCGACTTCGCGAATTATTCAGGCGCTGAGTTCGAAGACGAGGCTTATTTCAATTTAGCCGTGTTCAATATCGCAGATTTTAGTGCTGCACGAATCCCAGTCGGTACTGACAAATCAAATTCGTCTGGGAAGCCTCAGTTCGAAATCTACCGTTCAAAATTTAAGAATGCGCAGTTTAACGGCGCAACCTTCAATCGCTGCACATTCAAGCAGGCATGCTTTTCGGGCACAGCCGGATTTATCTATGCTCAGTTTCGCGACTTCGTTGACTTTTTCATCGTAGATTTCAATAAGGTTGATTTCACTAACAGCTTCCTGACTCATGCAAATTTCGATGGCGCATTTTTTCTCGATGTGCCTACATTCATTAAGTGCAATCTTCAGGGCAATACGGTTTTCGCCACTGCTCGTTTGCCAGGGATCGACTGTTCTGACGCAATCTTCCACGGACCCGTCGATTTTTCGGTTACAAGATTCGAGAACTCTCTTGCAGATTGGGAGAAAGATAAACTGCAGGAGTGCAACATCACTCTGAACGAGGCCGTCCCGAAGCCAATCATCATTTGCTTCGACAAAGCAACGTTTAAGGAGGGCCTAACGTTCAAGGGAATCGAATTGCAACAAGAGAAGGCTTTATTGAGTTTCGATGATTCCATTTTCGAGAAGCCTGAGAAAGTGAGATTCGTAGCCATAAGTCTTCCGCCACATTCCTTCATGGGAGTAGATCCCCGCAAGTTCAATTTCAACGACGCTCGATTGGGCCACATCAACAAACGTAAAGCGCTCAAGGAGGCTAAGCAGGCACTTCAGAAACATGATCGGACCTATTCAAGTCCAATGCTTGAGCTCGCTTATCGCCAATTAGCCGTTAATGCTGAGGAAAATAATCGATACGAACAAGCCGCCGATCTTAGATATCTCGCAATGGAAGTAGCGCGTCCGATGAGGTGGCGGCGCATCGATGTCTTCAAGCTTAGTTGGTGGTATTGGTTGCTCAGTGGTTACGGTGAAAGAGTTCGTCGCGCGCTTACGGCACTTCTCGTAATCTGGCTAGTTTCGGCGGCGATCTACTGGAGTGGAAACGCGACGTGGTGGCAGCCCAAGACGACGCCTAATGCTACCCAGTCGCTTCCGCCTACTCCGCGAGCTCTAACCGCACCGGACGCGCTGCTTTATAGCGCAGGCGTAATAGCGTTGCAAAAACCAGAACCTCTACCAGCTAATAAGCTAGCAAAACTATTTGTCCTGCTTGAAACCGTTCTAGGACCGATTCAAGCAGCGCTGTTAGCTTTGGCGATTCGACGCAAGTTCATGCGGTAATCTGAACAAAACTGCGAGTTATCAAATAGCCATAACATTTGGAGGCGTGGTAATTCCAAGCCTAACGCAGGCAGGCACTTGATTCCTTAGATTGGCTCAAAACTTCTGGCACTAACTCGCGGTATCAACCAGAAAATTTCCGGTCGAAATTAATTTTCAAAAAAAGATCAGTTTTGTGAGATTTGAAGACTGATCTTGACTTCAATGTGTGTGCGAAAGTGTGTGCGGGCCAAAACGGGCGGCTGGTCGCCGCCCGTAAGTTGTTGAAAGATATGGTGCCCGCTAGTAGATTCGAACTACTGACCCCTCGCGTGTGAAGCGAGTGCTCTACCACTGAGCCAAGCGGGCGTACGTCCTGTGATATCAGTGAGATACGGAAACTAATAGCCTATGGAATTAGCCGCAAATCGCCGCGAATGTGAGTATCTTAGACGATCGGTGCCCGCTTGCGCCAGCGGTATGAGCACTCGTCAAGTTTCAGCTTCCCGAGTTCGCGGCTGTGGGTTGAGATAACACTCACCATAGATTTAAATAACGTTGGAGAGGGCATCACCTAGTCTGACGAAACGAGATCAGCCAGTATTTATGCCCTAGCGGTCGTCAAGGCATCGCCTGGGCTGGCTTCGTATCAACACCAAGCGTCACTATCTTAGCCCCATCTGTCAAGATTGAGCAGGAGAAGACTCAGTCACAAGAAACTCCTAGAAAATTAAAATTATTTGCTGATCTATAGAGGGTGTAGTGTTGGTTAGAAGTCGATTTCCTTAGCGCGTAAGAGTGTGCCGCAAAAAAGAAAGCCTTGGAGATACATCACCAAGGCGTCCCTATTATTTTAAAGTCGGATAATCTTTTTTCACTGTTGCTTCATGAGTCTCACGACTATTTCGCATCCCAATACTACAATGTTAAGTTTTACCGACGGCCAAAGACTATCAAATAAGCCAGAAGAATTCAACCACAATTTTGCCGGTAAACAGTCTTCCCGCTTACCATCACGCTGGCCAAAAATGAATCGGGTCGCGCCCCGCGCTCGATAACCTCCTGCCTGGTATATACGAGCACGTCGGCTGCAAGTGATAGTTCATAAGCATAGCGCTTCACCAGCCCCGCAATCTGCGATCTTCCGGCCGTCTCCTTTACTACGATGAGCAGATCGAGATCACTATGAACGTTGTAAGTGCCGTTTGCCATCGAGCCGAAGAGAATTATCTCTTCCGGATCCGAGATCCGGGCCGCGTAATCGACAATTCGTGCAATCACACTATTCCACATTAGCTTCCCAATTGGAGCAGGACAAGAATGTCTGTGATTGTATCGGGCCCTAGCGACTTAAAGTCGCCTGCGTTTGCCGGTCCCACTTTTATCTTCATCCGAAATTCACCCAGCGCCGAAGGCGGATCTGCCGTGATGGCGGCCGGTGTAGACAAGTGATGCACATTATCAAAAGCAGGATCGATAGAGATATTCAGCCCGTTCATAGGATTCTTGTTGGTAACTTTTATGTTGGCCGTAAAATCACCGGCTTCCGCCGTTTGGATGAACAGGTCGAGTTTGTTGATCTTCAGGGTGCTTAACTTTCCCGCAATAAAGAACGGGTAGTTTTCAGGTTTTAGACTGACGACCAGTTCCTGATCGCTGCCGCCTTCGGGATTTAGAAATCGGTACCACTCACTGCCGAATTCTTGTTTGAGACTGAATAGACGTCCCGTTGAGTTCGGCAAAACAGCTTGCAGATTTGTAAGAGCGCCGTTCTTGAGCAAGCCGCCGCCACTGCGGGCCGTGTAGCTCAAATGCAGTATGACGTCCGACAGGGAATTAAAATCGAAATAGTTGTTCTCAATCGGCAACTCGATCTGCCAATCACTTATCGCGCCCGCTCCTTCAAAAGGCAGATAGCGATCGTCGTTAAAGTTCAGCTCAAACATGCCGCTGTCGAGCTGCGCGCTGCTGGTGGCTATCGATGAAATCGAGCCGAACACTACACGGAAACGCGGATCGTTTTCATCGACCTTGGCGTAGTTGCCTGTCGGACTGATCCTTGTTTCATTTCGCAATAAGGAGAGTGTGCAGTTCACATTTGTGTATGGGCCAACGATGCAGGGGATTGTCACCGAAACATTCTTCAACCGGCGCATGTAGTGTCCGGGGTAGTCCATGTCAAACAACCATTCCGGTATCGAGATGGTGCATTGGCCGGTTTCCCGCAACGTGATCAAGCTTAGCGGAAACATCTGGGCCAGAGAGATCTGTTTGGTAATTTCATACTCTCGCTTATTTTGATCGATGTACGCCGATTCCAGCCTTCTCAGGTCATTCGCCAGCTTATCGGCCGAAGTCAATCCTTTCTTGAGACTGTCCCAATAGCCAAACTGAACATAGTTCGATTGGGTCAGGCCAAGCTCCTGCTGGAAACATCTCTCAGCTTTCTTGGCCATTTTGAAAGCCAGTTGATACGCCTGAAAATAGACAGTCGAGATCTGAGTGATCATCCAACTGAAGAGTTGCTGGTTGGTGAATTTATTTTTCATAAAATCATCAACCGTTTTGGCGTCCTCGATCTGTAGTTCCTGATTGTCGAGTTCCTTTTCAGCTATGGCCTGCCTGATCTCCGCCGCATTGATCTGAAATTGAATTTGGTCTTTCTCGGTTGTTGCCAAGCTCGCTTGAAAATCCCACTCCTCTTTTCTTCTGGTGTAATTTCCCGATATGTTTGAAAGTGAAGCGAGTTGTGACAGGCCGCCGCTATACTGGGCAGATTGGGCTGCCAGAGCCTGTAAAATCGAAGCTATCCAGCTGCCACCGATCGAGACGCTGACATTCGGAGATCCGCCAAAGCCCGCAATACCGATGCTAAACATCGGTATGACATTGAGAACCGCCGCGATACCCTGATACGTCGCAGCCGTGTCACCCATACTGACGGCTCCCTGTGTTAGGCCAGCTCCCGCGGTCTCGGCGTCATTCATAAACGGTCTTGCTTCGTAGAAGGCCTTCTTGGCATCCGCCAATTCCATCGCCTTGTTCAAGCTGCCTATCGTTTCGACTGCCTCATCAATCTGTTTTTTGCGGACTTCCTTAACGGCCTCGAGCAGATTGATCTCATGTTGAGATCGAAGCAGCGCCAGTTCCTCGGCGTCTTTGCTTTGCAACACGTTCAACAATTTATCGCCGAGCAATTTCACCTCAGCGCACAATTCGATGGCCTTTGGCACAACGATACGAAAACGGAAACGCGGGGTCGGAGCAGCGAGATCGTTCAGGACGCTGCTGAGGTCTATCCCGGCAGCCGCAGCCTTTACCAGCAGAGCCGGATCGAGCGGAGGTTCGAACAAGGGTAGTTGTCTGACAATGCCCTGGATGTTCATGCAGTTGCGGATCTTGAACAGCCGGTCCTCGACCGTATCCCAATACTTTGTCAGATAATCATTATTGGGTATGCAGAAATAGAAGGTCTCGATCTTGGGAACCGGATCAACTCCGGTTGAGGGCACGACGGTGATCGGGATCAGAGTGTCCTCGATAACCACATCCACTCGCGCATTTCCGAATTCGTTCAGTTTCGGCTCCAGTTCGTTAAATGTCATTTCCTCGTGTTTGACATTCGGAACCTTTTCCGGACGGTCGCCCAGAATCTCATACGCCAGCATGTAGAGTAAGGAAGCCTCATTGATCGATTCGATCGTGTCGCGTCCGAAGAGCATGTCTCCCCAAGCAATGAGGTTGTCGAGATACTTCATCACCACATTCTTTTGATAAGCGACCGGACGGTAACGAGCGATCAAATGCGGGTTGAAAGGATCATTCCGCCATGCAACCAACTGCCCCTGATTCTCAGGCAAATTGAGATTGGACAAAATATTTTCGATGCGCTGTTTTCGGTAATCATCCGAGTTGTATTCAAAGAAAGGCTTGGTAACCCAGTAGCGCTGCGGCGTCGGCAGATCGTCGATATTTGTTGGATTGAAGATATAATGAAACCACTTCATCGCATCTTCAAATTTCTGGTTCTGCATCAGGCGGCAGGCAATCATGAGCGGGGCGTGGAAAAACAGTTCCCAGTTGTAAATCGAGTAAGCCCCGCTGCGCGAAAAATCATTGATGTCGGTTTGGGCGGTGCTATCGACTATCGCCGGCGACATTGGAGCGTAAGAGTTGAAATTGAATGAATTGGGGGGTGCAAAGGTCTGTGGATTGGTCTGAATCTTCCTCTTTAAGAAGCCGTCTATTCCGTCACGATTGAATTCGCGTATGAAGAGCATCGTGTACGGGTGGTAGAACGGAAAGAATCGATATTTGCGGTTATGACTTACGACCTGACCATAGTTATTCAGGATGGTCTCCCACTCCGGTTTTACGAAGAAGGCGCGATTACTGTCCTGATAAAAGACCGGATGATCGGAGAGCATATTCAATTGTAGATCCTGTTGCGTTATCACCAGCTCGAAGGGTGAGAGTGCATTTCCCAGGATCGTTGGTGAGTTTCCTGCTTCGAGGACGCGAAGTTGATTCGGATTCGTATTGTGAACCTGATTGTTGGTCAAATGGCTTCCGTAGTAATGCATGCCGCTCGGCAGTCTCAGCCGCGGGCCGAATTCGAGCGGATTTAATTTGCTGATCACCTTGCCCTGTGGATCAAAGTTCGTATGAACATAGTCGTAAGAATCGGTCGTGGACAGGACATTGACGTTCGGCTCGAGGTGGTAAGTTCCTGCCAGTGCCTTTAGCTCAACACTCTTTACCTCGCCGTTAAATACAAACGACGAAGAATGCCATGGCAGAAACGTTTCATTGAACGGGTTCTTCGTCAGTTTGACGGGATTGTTTTGCGCCGCAACGTACGGATCGTAGAACTTACCGTTGTTGAATTCCTTCGACGTAGACAGGTAAATGTCGAGATAGAGCTCGTTGAACTTGGCCAGGTAAAACGGCTTCAGGTTGTAAGAAAACTCCGGCCGCCCCCAGGGATGAATAAGTTTTTGTTTTGACATCTTCCGCTTGGTCCATCCCGAACTCTTTTTGGTGGTCCAGCCTAACTGGATCTCGATCACCATCAGAGGATCGGCACTGTCCCTCGGACTGTCGCTTGTTGCGGGTTGTGGGGGCGGGACCTTTTTTGTCTTCAGCGGCTTGGCCACGAACTGCAACCAAAACAGATGAAGCTTGCGGTTATAGACTACGGGAACAACCTGGTCGCTCTCGATCTCCAAATCGATTTTTTCCCACGCACTCCAGGTCGTGTAGTTCATGTCGTAGTTGCGATAATAATAGGCGTGCGGGCAGGCCTTGGTTCGGCCCACGACGTGCACGACGTTCACTTCGAACATCGTTTCATCGCCCGAGAGATTTTCCATCTGGTGGTACAGTCCGCAGACTTCAAGGTGAGAAACTTCATCCACTTTGTGTAAGTAGTTGAGAAAAGCTGCTTCGACATTTTCGGCCGTAACCTCATCCTGCAAAAGTTCATTTTCCAGGTCGACAAAAAATGGCGACTTGTCATCACGCAGCTCGGGTTCGAGCCAGTTCTCCGGGTAAAAGAAAATCTTTCGATTAGCTTCCCAGACCGTGTAGTTCTTCATCCAGTCCCATTGCGACCATGCATTTGCCGAAGCAACGTCCTCTTTGTCGTCCTCGGTGACCTTCACATAGCGATTTTCAAGGTTCAGGAAACAGCGCTGAATAAATAGTTGCGCCGAGCTGATGGCTTGTTTAATGCGTGAGGTGAGCTGGCAGGAACTCATCTCGACATCTATCAGGAAGAATTTGTACAACGCAATCGAATTCTTCCAGTAAAGCGGGTTGGGAATGTCTTGACCGTTAAAATTCACTGTTGGTGCTTCGGTGCGCAGCGAATTTTCAATGTGATACTCAACCAGAGCGCTGCGTTTCTTTTCGCGCAGGTCGTTTTGTAACGGCGTGATCTTGTCGAGCCAGTCGTCCTGTTCATATTTCGATTTGATTGCCTTCCGCGTTTGTAAGGCCACGGTTTTATCGTGCACCAGATCCTGGTTGATAAGCGCCCAGTCGAACATCGTTTGCGCGTTAGCACCGGTCAACTTCATCTGGTCGAAACACTTCTTCAAGCGTCGATAAACTTCGGCATCGGTGTAATCCAGGTGACCGACAGCATGGTTGAGATGAAAGCCGGCGTCTAAGCTCGTCAGATCGGTTTTGCTCCACTGAGTTAGCTTCACGATCTCATCAAAGATCTGGTTCTTGGTGCTGGCCGCATCCTTTGCTAAATCGAGGATCGAGCGTATCGACGCATTTTCAGGCTCGGGGAAATTGGATTTAAAGTCGAGCAGCTTATATAACGCCAGCCACTCATCGAAATGATTGGGAGGGACAGCGGCGCCTACGGGCAACTCGGAAAAATCAAGCGTGTTTACCTCATCAGCATTTGTTACGAACCACTCGAGATCTTTATCCGTGAGATCGGACTTCAGAACGAGTATCGATACCTTGTGAAGCAGCAGGTACGCGTTGAAGTAGGTCGGAAAGTTTGCGCTGGTGATCTCCTTTTTGAAAGTACCGTCCGGGTTCTTTTCAATCAGAGCGTCGTCCTGCAAAACCGTCAATATCGAGTCCGGGGCAGGAGCAAGCCGCAGGTTATCGAGAAGAATATTCGCCTGCGAATCGCTAAGGTTGAATGTTGATGCAATCTGCGACTTGATCTGGTTCTGGTTCTGATTCAACAGCCCAGTCAGGTTTTGTTGCAGCGTCTTAAGAGCTGCAACCAGTTTCGTCTTGTTGGCTGGAGTGATTGAAGCCGCGCTGAAATTGGCTATAAATGTCGCTTCCTCAACCGAGAACCCGGCGTCGGCAAAATCTGTGCTGACGGCATTCAGAATGTTTTGCAGGGGAACAAGTGCTCCAAGGAGAGTGGAATCGGCCATTGGCGCCAGCGCGTCGGCATCTAAGTTTAGAATGGTACCTCGGTCGGCTTCGCTCAGATTCAACTTGTCCAACGAATCTTTGTTGTCGGAAAGGGTCTTTCGCAGGGATTCGATCAACAGGACGAACGACTCTTCTCTTAATCCGATGGAAGAATCGGGCGAGTAGTTGATTATATAGTCCAGCTCCAATAGTGAAAGCTTCGACGACTTTATGAAGCCAAGGGTTTCGAGGCAATCGGAGGTCGTCTTTACTGTCGCAAATGGATCGTTGATGTTGATTATCGCCAGAAACAGCAGCAGATCCTTAATAGTCAGTCTTAAGCCGCGGGCCAGATGGGTGTATCGCAACACGATAGACAGCGAATTCACTGAAAGGTGATTGTTGGTTTTCGTCCGCAGCAGATCAAAATCACTCTGGGTCAAGGCTAATGTCGAAAGAACCGTCGGGACGGGCGTGTAGCCATTGAAAGGAGCACCGGCGTTGACGCCGAAAACGATTGCCCCATTAAGATCAACGGGGAGGTCGTTACTATCGACGCCGACAAAATTGGCGTCCACGGGATTTGTGATCGCTATATTTTGAAAGAGATTCTTGTAGAGCGGATCTACCTTAATGTCGGGGCTTTCGGGCGTTACTCTGACTTCGCGATTGATATCGCCGTAAAACGCCAGCATCACTTCGAACGGCAACTCGAGCATTTCTTTCAGTTCCTTGAATGCTTTTAGATTGACAAGCGTGGCACCATTAATGGCGTTATTGCCGATCTTCGGATTGCGAATGAGCAGATCCAGCTCCCACATCTGCCAGCCGGTTTTTCTCCAGAGGCGGAGAAAACGGTGCATTAGATCGAGCCGTGCGACCGAAAGATTGTTGATCTGCTGTTCGGCGGTGTTACAACTGTCGGCAGGCAGTTCAATCTCGCTATGATTGGGAACCGTCGGATCGTTTACAAAACGAACCAGGAGCAGTTCGAGCAGTTGGTTATAGCTGAGCTTCGCGCGATCGATGAACGAGTTCAAGGGATCGACAACAGATCGTACCGGGATCTTGGCCTGCGTCGAATCAAGTCCCCAGTATTTATTCTGATCCACCGCATTCGCTTTGGGCGTAATGATAATGTCCTTCTCATACGACGAGATCCCGAAATACTCAGCCGCGATCGCGACATCGTCAGGCACTTTGGCCGCATTGTTTGAAATGTCCTGAAAGCTTTCCATCAGTTCCCATCGCGGAGCGCGCAGGAATTTCAGGAATGTCCGGGCCTCTTCCTGGTACAGGTTGAACGAAGAGTTCATCGTAAAATCCGACGTGGCGAGCTTGTCGTAGGCTGCCAGGCGGACATATTGCGGAATGGCCTTCAGCTCTTTCGCGCTCAGCATGGTTTGATTGCTGAAATTTGTCTCCTGTGGGGCCACATAGCTCTCCAGGATCTCGCAAACGAGATCGATGTAGGGCAGGGGCGTGTCAGTGTTCTGACAATTGAGCTTGATGTTGCGAGGTCGGGCCGGCGCTGGAATAGTATTTCCTTGACATTAAAAAAGGTGGTTGCATTTTTCTTAACCAGCGACTGGTGCTGGCCAATGAACCGCAGTATGTCGGTGAAGTACGCTGCCGGGCCGAAGAGCGATTTGCAATGTTCGCACTCGCAGAAATCCAGGGAACCGAAAAGCAGTTCAAGGTTGGGAATGTCACCAACGATCGCCTTTACTTCCTCTATCGTGTAAACCTGTTTACTGATCGCGGCGGGAGTGTAGTTGTTGGTTTCGTGCCGGAATTCGACAAGACGCGCCAGTATCTGCATGTACTGCATTTTGGCAACTTCATAAACTTGGGCTGCTTTTTGTTCCGAGATCCCCTTCTCAGCAAACGTGCTCGTCAGCTTGCTCTTGCCGGCGAAATAGATTTGCATCGAGCTGTGCAGTCCTTCATCAACTAGTACCGTGCTTGCGACTGGATCGGGAGCGATCTTGTGGGCCCGTTGGACGAGCTTTACCTCTTCTTTGACGTGCGCACCGAGATTGACGCCTTTATGCAGCAGGTACTGGTCAATATTCTGCTGCTTGAAATTAAGGCCCGGGTTGTCGTCGATGAACTTTTCGACCTGCGGCAGGTTCGTAAGCTTGTCGGTCGCGCTTCGTTTCAGCTCGCCGATTAGTGATGACGCCGGGAAGAGCAATCCCGAACGCGCCTTGATGGCAGCCGCATACGCAGCGACTTTTTCATCCGCCGTGTTTCCCGGAATATTGGCCGGCACCGATTTTCCGTTTGCATTTATCAGTGCGACGATCTCGTTCTGCGCCAGCTTTGCGAACGAGCTTGCAGAGTTGAATTTTGGATCGATTCCAATTTTCTGCTTGAAGAAAGTAACTGTGGGGATGTGATTCTTGGCGATATTGCCAATCTCGACGGTGGTCGTGAAATCCTTCACCGCGGCTGCTCCGAGGGCCGGAGCTTTAGCATTTAGATCTTCCCAGAAACCGGTATTGATTCCCTGGTTGGAGATGAATGTCGAGACGACGGTTGGGTAATCCGCGGCTTTTATCGCCGAGTTTTGCAGGAGAGTTTTAAGGTTTTGATTGCCGGTCAAGATCGGCTTATCGAGGACAAAAGCCTGTCGCGTATTCTTTAACTCCTGCAACACGGCATCTCGCTTAACCTTCATTGTCCGGGGAACAAGGTTCAGCTCGATGGCATTGTCAATCGTTTGCTGCTGGAGCTCGTCACTGGCAAAGACTATTCCCGTTGCAGCTAACTCAGTAAGCTGATCGATCGTGATCCAATCGGCGGTTCCGCGCAGCAGATCACCCGGCAACCCGGCAGGAAGGTTCTGTCTTAGAAATGCATAGAAAACGTCGGGTGAAAGTGGATTCAATCTGTTGACGCTATTAGCCACGCGATAGGCCAGGATCAGCCTCATAATGTCGTCCGGGCTGACTCCGGTTTGAACGGCAAGTTGGGTTACCTGCTTATCGTCTGCGGTTTCGTGAAGATCCTCAATCTTCTTTGCGCCAATCGCCTGCCGCAGGATCTTGTCCGTGGTGAAGAAATCAGAATCACCCAGATAGGGTGTATCGCCGTCAGTGAAATTGACCCACTGCGTTCTCTTTGCGTCATACTGGTTTTGCGAAGCGACCAGCTTATCGTGGGCAGGGTCCATATCGACCGGCTGATAGAGCTTGATGACCAGATGAAATTTCTCTTTTACCTGTCCGGTTACCGGATCTTTCGGAGGATCGTAGGCGATATCGAAAAACCCGTTTGGAAAGTTTTTCTTACTTGCGAGCGGCTGTGGATTTTCCTTGTCAACTTGTTTTTCAAAGACTCTGATCACCATGTTAGGCATTAGTTGCCAGAGATCGTTACGCACGGAACCACGAACTCGGTATTTGTTGTTCGTGTTATCCGCGTTCGCAGACGCCTGTTTGATCATCGAATTCAACACTTTTAGATCGGCCTTTTCCAGATGTCCTGTTTCGGGCAATCCCTGGCTCTTTTGAAAACCGAGTACTGCCTTACGCGTAGTCTTGCCGAAGGTCCTGGTCTTGAACTCCGTTTGCGCAATCTCATGGCCCAGAAACGACAGCGCCTTTTGCGCGTCGTTCACTACTGGCGAAACCTTGTTTATCCTGAGCGGTTTGTTAACGACCTGCAGCTTGTCCGCCGTTGGCTTGCCGATCTTTCTGACGAACGTTCCCTTACTTGCCGCAACGCCATTCATCTTGTCGAGCGTCACTTTGTCGACAGTTCCGGTTTCGGGCAGTTTGTATTTTTTCTGAAAAGCTTTGATCAGGTTCTTGGAGGTTGGGCCAATCTCTTTGTTTTTTATTTCCTTTTCGGCGATGTCTATTTTTAAGCCGGCGATCTTATTGACCTTCCGGAGCTTGGTATGTAGCAGTGATTTTTGCGTCCGCGTTGATAGCCGTCGCGTGAGGGCCTCAGCCTGAAGCCTGTTAAAAACGTCCTCCGACAACAGGCCGTTGACCGTCATTCTGTTTTGCCCTTGGAATACTTCGATCGCATTACGCGTTGCCGGTCCTGTTTTGCGTTCCGAAACCTCTTTTGGGTCGACCTTCAGATCAAGTGTTCCCAAGAGCGAATGAAGTTTTTCCGTCCGATATTTATTCTCGGCAACGAAGTTGTCATGTAGCAGCTCATTCATTGCGTTGATGGTTGCTGGCGTTAGCTTACCGTCGTCACCCAGCTTCCTGGCTTTTTGGAATTTCTTGATCGCAGAGACAGTAGTTCTATCTATCGCTTTCGTTTTCTTCTCGCCATCAGCTACCTGTAGATCGAGTTTTTCAAGGGCCTTATGCAAGGTGGCTACGTTCGATTTATCGTCTTCCTTAAATTTGGGCGGTATCTTGATAAATGGCGGCATGGCGTTTACTCCTGTGATTTCGATTTACTTCGAGTTCTCAAAAACGAGTACTTCTATGGCCTCGTTACTTCCGTTGCGCACTGAGAACTTGCTTCCTTTTGCCAGCGGAATAATGGCGTTGGGCAGCAAGTCTGATTGCAAGGTCTCGCCTGCATCATCGATGTCTAAAACTCCGTTACCACGCAGGCAGTACCACGAGTCATTACGATCCGCAGTCAGCTCCGGTGTTTTCCCCTTGCCAAAACTTACCTGTTTCATGTTCTTCGAAAAGCCTGCGGTCAGAGCAGCAATCTGCTCGCGGTGCAGACGGCGGAAATCGTCCGTCAGAGTTTTCTTTAACGTGGAGTAGTCCTCAAACTCCTGATGGACAGGTGAGGCCGGAGGCCGAATGGTTGCTGCTGGCTTGAGATGAAAGTAGGTGACAACCATTTCGTAGGCTTTTTGAGTCGCTTTGTAGCGAAGGTCACCGTAGCGATAGAAGGACAAGACGACGAGGACGAGCGAAATGATTGCTGGTACAGGTTTCCGCTGTATCAGCAGCACGGCACCAATGATGAAAAACGTGACAACCAGACTCCTGAAGAATTTTTGATCCGCTTCAGTCCGGCGAATGTCCTCAATGGCATCGGGACTCTTGAATAACAGAAAATGCTGTGACCATTTATAGGTATTAAAGATCTCTCGCTTTGGGTTTTGCGTGATTTTCTGATACTCCTCGTTAGATATGCTTCCTCGGCGTAATAACGTGCCAAGTTGTTCGTCCGTCTCGATGTACCTCAAGTGGACGTCTTTGGCAGTCAGGTAAGTGAGATCGTAATTCTTCTGAAAGAATGTTCGTCTTAGAAACCGGTCATAGATCCGATCAAGAAATGATCCGATCATGAAAACAATGCTTCCTATGAGATAGGCGACGACGAGAAAGGAAGCCCACTTAACGATTTGGTTATCAGGCACTGGAAAGATCTTTCCCGGCCCGAAAATATCGTCATTGTCATAAAACACTCCCATCAGGAAGTAAGTGACCAACGTTCCCGGCAAAAGCACCGAGAAAAAGTCAACTACCCCGATGAAGAAATCTTGCGGCTTCATAGCTTCTCTTTTGGGCTTCCTCGAACTTACCAAAAAGCTCCTATGAGTCCTGCGATACCTCCGATAACGGCCCCGACGCCAGCCGCGCGTTGAAATCAGTACTCCATTGGTTCATCGGTCAGTCGAATAGCTTACCCTTCAGCCAGCCGCCAAAGTGGTACAGCCCCACCCCGGCCGCAGCAACAAGGCCGACGCCGATGATAATTGGCGCCGCCGCGACGAGGCCCGCGCCCACGGCAACACCTGCCGCGCTTGCCAGCAAGATGCCGGCCCCTGCAGTAACGGCAACACCAGCGGCGACGCCCACCGAATCGACTATGCCCGTCGTGATATCGCCAGCCTTGAAGGCTCGATATGCGGAAATGCCCGAGGTGACTGCGATCCCAACGCCTCCGATGGCAAGCCCAAGGTTGACCGCACTCACCCCGAGAACCAGCGTCCCGGCTCCGCCATTGAAGAGCGCATACATTTCGAGACCACCGCCTGCCACAGACAGTGTGTCGCCCGATGCCATTGACCAGTCACCGTGGTAAATGTCACTGCCGAGCGCAAAGACCCCAAGGCCAACGCCGACAGGTCCCAGCACCCTTCCGGCCTTGCCGGCCCAGCTCATATACCATCGTGGTTCACCCGATGCGACCGCGATCCTGCGCGCGAGTTCAAAATCGTCTGAGGTTGGGCCAAGGCGCGCCGCCTCCCCCGGAGGCAGTGGTTTAGCCTCGACGCTCGGCAAACGCTTCGAATAAGTGTCTTTCATCCTATCGAAGTCGCGGGGGCCTTCCAGGTGCTCGGACAGCGCTTTTGCCGGGGGTGAGACGCTTTTCTGGGTTTCGAGCCGACCCTCGTTGCGGAGATTCGACGCTTTCTCAGCTTCTGACATGGCAGCGGCTGCGTCGCCTTTCTGCTTGGCCTCGGCAATGGCTTCCTGCGCTGCCTTCGAGTTCTGCCGGTCCGTCTTCTCATACTTGCCGCGCAAAAACGAATCGTGCGTGGTCACTGCGCTACCGACATCTCCGTGCGGCCCGCCTTTGTCTTTGTCTTCGTCTTTCTTGCCGACAACAACGACTTCCCCGGCCTGAATCGGGTCAAAGATGCCCCAGTTCTGGCCCCTTTCCTTGTTCCAGGCGAGGCTTCCGGGCCTGAGCATAACGAACTGGTTGGGGTCGTCAGCACTTGGGAAAGCATTCTGGGCATACCAAGTCTCGAGCTTCGCGCGAGCTGCGGCGCTGTCAGTCTTGAGTGCTTTCTTAATGTCAGCGGGGGGCTTGCCGACGTGGACAACGCTATTGCTGTCAGTCCCCCTCGAATCTGCCCGTCCGACGGGGTTGTTGCGGACGTATGTGAACAGATTCAGCCCGTCGGCAAATCCTGCGGGATCGCTGCTGGCCCATCTTCCCAACCAACTCGCGTAGAACCTCGCTCCAAAGTAGTAAAACCCCGTTTCCTCATCCCGCTCCTTGCCACTAAATCGATACCGCTTCAGGCTGAAGTCGACGTTCGACTTTGATACCCGATAAGACGATGTACCGTACGGGTGATATTCCTCGTACGATATGACTGTGCCGGCGTCGTCGGTTTCAATGGTCGCGGAACCGAGATGGTTGCCGTACTGGTAACGGATAAGATTTGCACTTAACGGATTGGCGGGATCGATATCGTTTGTATCAATGGTTTTGACGTCGACTTGGGCGATGGGGCCTGCATCATCGGAAACGTGAATAGTTTGGCGTTCGAGATGCGCGTCGTTGTTGCCCTGACGTTCGCGATAGATCTCGATTGGACCAAGATAAATCCGCTCCTTGATGAGACCTCCGGGTCTCTCAATCACTTTCCGAACGCGGTTGCCGCCGCTTCCGTAAACGTAGTAAGCGGAACCACCACCGCCGAGATTTACCTCTTTTAATTGATCGCTGAAATTCCAGATAAGGCTGTTTGGCGCTGACAAGTTAGGCAGAGAGGTCATATTTCCATGCTGATCGTGGAAATATGTCAGCGAGAAAACGCCTTCCGGATCGCCGTCGGTGCTTGATGCCTTCAGGCGATTTGTGAGATTTGCGGCATCGTTTTCATATTCGTATCTGTAGCGTTTGGTCCAATTGGCATTGAGCGCCACGTGCTGCATCCGCTTGATATTGCCGCAGTCGTCATACTCGTATAGCTCGGAGTAGTTGCGGATTGCGTCTGCATCGTTCGCGTGAGGAAGCTGTGAGATGAACGGCAGATCGAGATAGCTTGGCTGCGCCTTGCCGCCGAGACCCGCGTGCTCCCTGCCCGTAGCCCTGATCAGTTGATAGGTAGCGTCGTATTCAAATTTGTTCTCGGGATATACGACGCTGTTTGCAAAGTAGTGTGTCTGCTGCGCATCGTCCCGAACCTGCGCCAGATTGCCGACCGCATCAAAAGTGTATTGCAGGTTCTGTATCGACTGTCCTTTTGGGGCGCCGCCAGTCAACCTC
>Ga0137359_10001574_pt1 | contig 18128 bp, 14 predicted proteins | sample Mad1_40_16metaG_FD_108281 | JGI IMG/M metagenome (GOLD analysis project Ga0137359, IMG submission 108281) | Vadose zone soil microbial communities from Angelo Coast Range Reserve, California, USA - Mad1_40_16 metaG | ecosystem: Environmental > Terrestrial > Soil > Vadose zone | place: USA... | reverse complement strand
TGATGCGCAATGACGGGATGCCGACCACCGCGCCGATCAGCGCCGCCATCAGCCCGCCCGCCGGAATGGTGATCCAGAACGGGGCCCCCAGGTGGACGACGAGGTTGGCTGCGGTATAGGCGCCGACCGACATGAAGGCGCCGTGCCCGATCGAGATTTGGCCGGTGTACCCCACGAGGATGTTGAGGCCGAGGGCGCCTACGACGGCAATCAGGATCAGGTCGAGGATCGAGACGTAGTACTCGCCCAGCGTCAGCGGCACGACGACGATGAACAGGCCGGCGAACGCCGCCACCGCCCATTTCGCGATCGGCAGCGGGTAGAGCGCCATGTCGGCGGCATAGCTGGTCTTGAAGACCCCGGATTCGCGGTGGAACATGCGGGTGCCCTAACTCACACACGCTCGATCCGGCGGCGGCCGAAGATGCCCTCGGGCCGCACCATCAGGGCCGCAATCATCAGGATGTAGGGGGCAAAATCCTTGGTGCCGCCGCCGACATAGGGATCGAGGTAGCCGGCGGCCAAATTCTCGACCACGCCCACGATCAGACCGCCGACCACTGCACCGACGATCGAATCAAGCCCGCCGAGGATCACCACCGGAAACACCTTGAGGCCAACGAGGGCGAGTTGGTTGTCGACCCCGAGCATCGTCCCCCAAACGACGCCGCCGAGGGCCGATACGAGACCTGCCATCGCCCAGGCGAGCGCAAAATAGCGCCGCACATCGATCCCCATCGCCATCGCCACCTGTTGACTGTCGGCTACCGCACGCATCGCGATGCCGATGCGGCTTTTGAGGAAAAACCAGCTGAAAGCGGCGAGAAACGCGATGCTGACCGCTGCGCCGATCAGCTGGACCGGCGGCAGCATGACCGGGCCGAGTTCGATCGGCTCATCGCTGATCGGCATCACGATCGCGCGCGTTCCGGCGCCAAAGGCGAGCGTCGCGGTACCGCGCAGCACTGCGGCAAGGCCGATTGTCGCCATGACGACGGCAATCACCGGCCGGCCGATCAGCGGCCGCAGCACCACGCGCTCGAGCCCAAAGCCGAGCACCACCATGCCGGCGATGGCGAGCAGCGCCGAGACCCAAAACGGCGCGCCGGCAAGATCGGCGGCTCCCGCGGCGATGAACCCCGCGAACATGACGAACTCGCCCTGGGCGAAGTTGATCGCATCGGTCGCCTTGTAGATCAGCACGAACCCGAGCGCGATCAGCGCATACATCAACCCGATCATCACGCCGTTGGTCAGCAGGACCAGTGTGAACTGCCACTCGAACTCAGGCATAGGCGGATCTAGGCATTTCGCCACTCCGTCATTCCGGGATGCCCCGCAGGGGCAGGCCCGGAAGCCATGAACACCGACCTGTCCTTAGTCCCGCAAGACCTGTGTTCATAGATTCCGGGCTCGCGGGCCGGGCCCACGCCCCGGAATGACGGCACCAAATCAGGCATAGGCCGGTTCTCGTGCGGGTTCCGCTCCTTTCACGACGTCCTCGATCGCGATTGTCGAGGTCAGGATCGCCTTGCGCCCGTCTTCATAGGTGATTTCGGTCGTCAGCTCGACTTCCTGCTCACCGCTGTAGAAGGCCTCGACAACGGCGGCGTATTTCTCGGCGACGAAGCGACGCCGGACCTTGCGCGTGCGGGTGATCTCGTTGTCGTCGGCGTCGAACTCTTTGTTCAGCAGCAGGAACCGGTTGATGCGCGCGGCGGCGGGCAGCGATGCGTTGACCTCGCCGATCGCCGCGCCGATCAGGCGCCGCACCTCGGGCTTGCCGCTCAAATCCTGGAAGGAGGTGTAAGCGAGGTTGTGCCTTTCCGCCCAATTTCCGACGGTCGTCAGATCGATCGCGACGATCGCCGCCACAAACGGCCGCCGATCCCCAAAGGCGACGGCTTCGGCAATAAACGGGCTGAATTTGAGCTTGTTCTCGACGAATTGCGGCGCGAACGGGGTGCTGTCGGCAAGCTTGCCGACATCCTTTGCCCGGTCGACGACGACGAGATGACCGCGCCGATCGATGAAGCCTGAATCGCCGGTGCGGAACCAGCGGTCTTCGGTGAGCGCATCGCTGGTCGCATCGGGCTGCTTGTAGTAGCCCTTGAACACCCCGGCGGAGCGGATCAGCACCTCACCGTCCTCGGCGATGCGCACTTCGGTTGGCGGCACGACCCGGCCGACTGTATCCGGATCCGCCTCGCCGTCCGGCTGCAGAGAGGCGAGGCCGGAAAGCTCGGTCGAGCCCCAGACCTGCTTTAAATTGATCCCGAACGAGCGGAAAAATTTGAAGGTGTCGGGCCCCAAAGGGGCGCCGCCGGTATAAACCCAGCGCGCCCGGCGCAATCCCAGCTGGTCGCGGACCGGGCCGTATATGAGGACCTCGCCAAGGAGGAGGCCGAGCCGCGCCAACGCAGACGGTTGCTTGCCGGTGCCCCTGCGTGTCTCAGCACGCTCGGCAAGGGTGCGAAAGAGCTCGAACGCCTTGCGCTTGAGCGGTGTCGAATCGGCGGTCCTGACGCGCAGCTGGGTCAGCATGTTCTCCCAGATCCGCGGCGGCGCCAGTGCTATCGTCGGGCCGAGCTCGCGCAAGTCGCGCTGCACCGTGTCGGGTCGTTCCGGGCAGTTGCAGGTGAAGCCGACCAAGAGCGTCAGCACCATCGAAAAGAGTGAGTCTCCGATCCACGCCATCGGCAGGTAGCAGAGCATCTCGTCGGTGGCGCGGATATCCTCCGCCGCGCCAAAGGCCTCCGCGGAGCTCAACAGATTGGTATGCGACAGCATCACCCCCTTCGGGTGGCCGGTCGTTCCCGAGGTATAGGTCAGAAGCGCCAAGTCGTCGGGATCGCCCTTGTCGATCTCGGCTTCGACCGAGCCAGGGTGGGAGGCGGAAAATTCGCGGCCCGCTGCCTGGAGCTCATCAAATGATTTCAGGACACCCGTCTTATAGTGACGCAGACCCCGTGGATCGTCATAGACGATGAGTTCGAGCCGCGGCAGCTTCGCTTTTAGGGACAGGATCTTGTCGACCTGTTCCTGGTCTTCGGCCACCACAACCGATATCTCGGCATGATCCAGCACAAAAGCCAGCTCGGCGGCGATCGAGTCCTGGTACATCGGCACGGCCGTGCCGCCGAGGCATTGTGCCGCGAGCTGCGCCCAATAGAGCCGTGGGCGGTTGTCGCCGATGACGGCGAGTTTGTCGCCGCGGCGAAATCCGCTTGCGGCGAGGCCCGAGGCGAAGTCCCGCACCTCATCCCAGGACTGCGCCCAAGTAAAGGTCCGCCAGATCCCACGGTTCTTTTCTCGCATTGCCGGCTGCGCGGCCATCGTCTCGGCATTGCGGAGCAAGAGGCGCGGCAATGTTGTCGCGGTCATGCGGCGGCCTCCATACGCGCCTTGGCGGTTCCAAGATAGGCGGTGATCACGTCCGGGTGGCGCTGCATTTCGCCGGGGCTGCCCTCGGCGATCTTGCGGCCGCGATCGAGCACGGCGACGCGATCGGAAATGTCCATCACCACCGCCATGTCGTGCTCGATCAGGATGATGGTCGTGCCCCATTGTTGGTTCACGTCGAGAATAAAGCGCGCCATGTCCTCTTTTTCTTCCTGATTCATGCCGCCCATTGGCTCGTCGAGAAGCAGCAATTTGGGGTCGAGCGCCAGGGCGCGCGCCAGCTCGACACGTTTCCGGAGGCCATAGGCGAGGCCGTTGCTCGGCTGCTTGCGAAGATCCTCGAGCTCGAGGAACTCGATCAGCTCTTCGACCCGGGCGCGGTGCGCAACCTCCTCCTTCTGTGCCAAGCCCCAATAGATAAAGGACGACAGCACCCCGGCCTTCATGCGCACGTGACGGCCCAGCATGATGTTGTCAAGCACCGTCATTCCGCTGAACAGTGCGATGTTCTGGAAGGTGCGGGCGATCCCCATTGCGGCAATGTCCGAGGGGCGGGTGCCGATGATGTCCTTACCCTCGAAGGAGATCGAGCCGGTATCCGGGCGGTAGAACCCGCTGATCATGTTAAGGAGAGAGGTCTTTCCAGCGCCGTTCGGGCCGATGATCGAGATCAGCTCGCCGCAACCGACTAGGAGAGTAACGTCCTCGACCGCCCGCACACCGCCGAAGTGTTTCGACACACCCGAGACGGCGAGGTGTATCTCGCCGGTAGCGGCCTTCGGGTCGTTCACGTCGCCGGACACGATCTCGTCCGCATTTCCTCACCCTCCCGGTCTAGCCGCTCATGCCGCGCCCTTATGGCAGGCATACTGCTGACGCATGTGGTAGAATGCAATCGCCGATGTTGCTTTAAGCAATCATCGCAGGATCTTGCCCGCAGAGCTTGTCGCGACGGCGGCCTCATGGAACGATCGCGGCCCGGAATTGCACGACAACGGAGTGGTTAACAAGCGTGCCCGAAGCGCAAATACTGCCTACGACGGTACTCACCGGCTTTCTCGGCAGCGGCAAGACGACGCTGTTGCGGCGAGCGCTCGCCTCGCCTGCGCTCTCCGATACCGCTGTCATCATCAACGAGATCGGCGAGATCGCGATCGATCATCACCTCGTCGAATTTGTCGAGGGCAGCGTGCTCGAATTGCCAGGCGGTTGTCTGTGCTGCACCGTCCGCGAGGACCTGGCGCGCACTTTGCGAAACCTCCTCGAACGGCGCGCTGCCGGCGAGATCAGGCGGTTTCGCCGTATCGCGATCGAAACCACCGGCCTCGCCGACCCGGCCCCGATCCTGTTTACTCTGGGTGCCGATCCGATCCTCGATCACTGTCTGCACCTTGCGCGGGTCGTGACCCTCGTCGACGCAGTCAACGGCGCGGGGAGCCTCGATCGCTTTGCCGAGGCGGGACGGCAGGCCGCGCTCGCCGACGTGCTGGTGATCACCAAGACCGATCTCGCCCCGCTCGGCCCCGACCTCGTCCGCCGGCTCGACGCGATCAACGACCGGGCCCAGCGCATCCTCGCGACCGAGACCGACGATGCCGGTGCGCTCCTATTCGGTGCGGGTGACGGATCGGCTGCTCCTGTCATGCCGGCAGAGCCGGTCGCCGCCCACACTCACGGCATCGACGCCTTTGGCATGATCCTCGAAGGAGAGATCAGCCGTCTCGACTTCGCCCGCGCGTTGGGCGCTCTCGCTCGCGAGCACGGCACCGACCTGCTCAGGGTCAAGGGGATCGTGCGCTTTTCCGACCGGCCCGAGCGGCCGGCGGTGGTACAGGCGGCGCAGCACGCGATGTTCGCGCCGGAATGGCTCGAAGACTGGCCCGACGAGGACCGGCGAAGCAGGCTGGTTTTTGTCGTCCACGAGATCCCGCGCGCCGAAATCCTCGAGCACTTCGCGTTCGCGGCGCCGGCGCGTTGGCGCGTTTCTTTGCGACAATCCGGTCCTAAATGAGCGCCGAGCCCGAGCGGCAGTGTGAGCCGGTGTCGGCGTATTGGCTCACCTCGCCGGTGGATATCCGGCCGGGGGAGTACTGCTGCCAACACCCGGGTAGTCCCAGTGGCCCTGGACCCAGACCCATCCGTTCGGATCCTGTTCCCAATGGCCCGATACATAGGTAGCCGAAACCGTCGGTTTCTCGACGTACTTCCCCGGTTGCCAGATGTATTGAAGACCGTTCCAGGCCCAATGGCCGGGATCCCATACGTAGCTTGGCGCCGGCGCCGGCGGTGGGATCTCGGTCTGCGGCGCTGGCGGCGCGGTGGGTGCGATGACGATGGTCGGCGCTGCGGGCGGGTATGCCGGTACCTGAGCCTGCGCGACCTCTGTGGTCGGCCGCGTCGCGAACGCCGCCCCGGTGTCTGGCGCGAAGCCGCTGTGGAGTGGTGTTGGGGACTCGGCGAGTGCCGGAGCGCTGATCGCCAGCGCGGCTGCCCCGGCGATGAGTATTGCCTGCCTCATCGTGTTCCTCCATGGCATCGGGTGCCGAATACCGATTCCGGCACGCCTCGATCTCATGAACACGCTCAGGTGGCATATCGTTCCCAAGCGAGGCATCGGCCGTCATTGCGCGGCTCGTTTGGAGCTGCCGAACCCGATCAGCCCGATCGAGATCCCCGACGCCGATTGAGCGACTTCGAACTCCCGACCTTCGATAGCGCAGAGGCTCAAGCGACGCCGTAACCCGCGCAGCCCTTCGTCCGCCGCGAGCAAGTCGGCCTCCCGGGAGCCTGCGCAGTCGAGCCCGCCAGCGCCCGGAGGACGAGAGAAGGCGGATCGGACTATTTCTGCTGTGTCGGCACAGCGATGCCCGGCACCTTTACATTGACGGCGCCCAGATGGTTGCGGCTGGTGAAGTACAGGGTTTTCCAGTCACCGCCGCCGAAGGCGATGTTGGTGGTGGCGGGAGCGCCGTGAACGATGCGGCCCAGCTTCTTGCCGCTCGGATCCATGATCCATATTCCGCCCGCTCCGCCGCAATAAACGTTGCCTTCCACATCCACTTTCATGCCGTCGGGAACACCGGGCTCGTCGCCGCGCAGATCGGCAAAGACGCGGTCGGTGTGCTTGGCGAGCGTGCCGTTGGGCAAGAGCTCGAAAGCGCGGATGTGCCCGCGCCTCGTGTCGTTGATGTAGAGCAATTTTTCATCGGGCGAGAAGGCGAGGCCGTTGGGCAGCACAAAATCGCCGATCAGCAGGGTCATGGTGCCTAGATCCGGGGTGCCGCGGTAGACGCCGGAAAAGGTCAGGTCCCATTGCTCGGGCGCGGCGGGATTGGTCCAGGGATCGGTGAAATATATGCAGCCGTCGGACTTGACCACGACGTCATTGGGCCGGTTGAGCTGCCGTCCCTGGAAGCTGTTCGCGACTACTGTAGTGCTGCCGTCGAGTTCTTGGCGGGTGACCCGCCGGCTGTCGTGCTCACAGGCGATCAACCTGCCTTGGAGGTCCCGGGTCAGCCCATTGGCCCGGTTCGTCGGTTCCATGACCACCGAGGCGCCCCTGCCGGCCTCGTACTTCATGCGCCTGTTGTTGTGAATATCGCTGAACAGCAGATAGTGGCTTTCCTTCCACCACAGCGGTCCCTCAGCCGGGCCCAGCGGCCCGCCGAAACCGGCGGCGAGATCGTGAATGGGCTCGGAGGGGGAGATGATCTTTTCCAGCTCCGGGGCCAATTGCTCGATCCGCTTTGAAGACTGGGATGATACGCGATCACCGGACATGGCAATGCCTCCTATTGCGACGGCCATAATCAACGCGTCGGTCCAACGGACCGTTCTGTGCGGCCATGGCGGACCCTTCTCGAACTGAAGCGGCCGACGAAGGGCGCGAGATGTCACGTTGTGTCTGGTCGTGACTGGTGCTAGGGTACGGTGATGGGCCGGTGCTGGCAATCCGTCTGTGTCGCTCATCATCGGCCCAAGCTAATCATCGGCCCGATGTAGACGTCCACTGCCATCCGCCTGAGGACTGGGTTCGACCAGCCGCAGGGACCCTCACTCAGCCGATATCTCTCGAAGTATCGCTCGTTTTTGGCGCACGCCTCGTTTGTCGGGCTTGAACTCCCAGCCGGCGAATTCGTAGCGCTTGCGTTTTACCTTCTTGGGCCGGGCGGCGCGGCCGATCGGCTGGGCGCCGGTCTGCATCGGGGGCGTCTTCGCTGAACCCTCGAGCAGCCGCTGACGTTGTGTCGCGCGATCCGGACCCAAATAGGTGTAGCCGGACTTGTGACTTACCGGAACGATCATTTGCGAACGGCGGGCGAGCTCGGCAGCGGCTTCTTTTTTGCCGCATTCGAGACAGCAGTCGAAACCGAGCCTCGCCCGCGCCTCGGAAAACTCATTGCCACAACGGCAGAGCGGCATTATCGAGATTTGCCGGAGTAAACTGGCCCCCTGATGATCCGCTCTATCTCGTCGATGCTCACGTCATAGAGCTCGGCGACTTGCGCCCGGGTCATCCCGTAGCTCGTCAACGCGCGAACGCGACCCATTTGGGAAGCAGGTACCGCGCCGGTCTCGCGCCTGGTCGTCGCCTTCCGCCGTATTGGTTTGGGTTCGGTAGGTCGTTCGACTGGCGCGCGAATCGGCGCCCGCGGCGGCACCGCGAAGATCCGCGGCTCACGTCGAGGCTGCGGTTCGGCTGATGAGACGGCACTCGGTGTCGATCCAACCAAGTCTACGCTGGTGTTCTGCTGGGTCGGCTTGAACAGGTCTTCAGCGGCTTGGCGAGCCCGGGTGATTTTCTCACGACCATTACGATCGTCTGCCGACTGCCATTCGGTCACCGAGTGTTTCTCCAAAGAAAATCGTTAATATGAAGACGGATATAAGTTTCACCCCTGGTTCTGCAAGCCCGTACCTTTGGTAAAGCAACGTCGCGACGGAGGACGGCAGCCCAAGGTCGCAAAACGCGGCGCTTCGAGGCTTGACGGCGTAGGTTTCGGTAATGCAAATCCGAGAAGCATCGATCGAGGACGCGGAGGAGGCGTGTCGGATCCTCAGACGGTCGATAGTGGAGCTCTGTGAGCTGGATCACAAGGGTGACACAGATGCCCTCGATCTGTGGCTCGCGAACAAGACACCAAGAAACGTGCGACGGTGGATCACCGAGAGCCATGTGTTCGTCGCAGCGGAAGATGGTGCGATACTGGGCGTGGCGGCCATCGATAACTCGGGCGAAATCACCCTGAACTACGTGTCGCCGGATGCCCGCTTTCGAGGGGTCAGCAAGGCGCTGATTAGCCGGCTCGAGGCTCGCGCTCTGGAGCTCGGCGCGCGCAGGGTCACCCTGGAGAGCACGGCTACCGCCCGCGGGTTTTACCTTTCCGCCTGTTACGAGGAGCTTGGACCACCGACGCTGAGCTTCTTGGGCAAAGGCCTCTGCTATCCGATGGGGAAGCAGCTCTCCCAAGGTCTAGGCGGCGCCCGACAAAAACGGCGCGACGGTCTCCAGGAAGGCCTGCGGCCGCTCGGCGTGAACCCAGTGCCCGGCGCCCTCAAGGCGGGTGATTCGGGCTTGCGGGAACAGCCGCTGGATCGTGGGTTCGTGCTCGGTCTGGATGTAGTCGGAGAGGGCGCCGGCTACGAACAGCGTCGGTCCGTGATATGCGGTACCGGCTGGAAGGCCCGGGAAGTCTAATATCTGGGGGAACTCGCGCTCGATCGCTTCGAGATTAAGGCGCCAACGGGCTTTCCCGTCATCCATGATGAGGTTCTGCAATAGAAAAGCGCGTTCGGCGCCATCGGGAATCGTCCCAGTGAGCCGGGCATCGAGCTCGCTGCGCCGGGTGATGCCATTGAGATCGACCGCCCGCATTGCGCGCACATGGGCGAGCAGGGTTGGCGGATTGGGAGCCGGTGCGATATCGACAACGACCAGGCGATCGACCAAGGCGGGATGGAGCAATGCAGCCAACATCGCAACCTTGCCGCCCATGCTGTGGCCCAACAGGGCAGCACGGTCGATGCCGCGCGTGCGGAGCGAAGCGCCGAGGTCCTCGATCATTTCGCCGTAGGACATGCCGTCCGCCCAAGGCGAGGCGCCGTGGTTGCGCAGGTCGAACGCGAGAACCCGATGGCTCGCGGCAAGCTGTTGGGCGATCGACCGCCAGTTGCGGCCGGACCCGAACAGACCGTGCAAGATAGCGACCGGCGGCCCCGCGCCGTATTCAGTGGCGGCAAGCTGAACGGGCACTTCGCGGGAATCGCGAGTTAGGGCGCGATCTACGGGCGGACCCGGTACCTGTCGACAAAAGCCCAATCGATGTCGAGGCCGAAGCCAGGCTTGTCCCCTATCCTCAAATGACCGTCGCGCAGCTCCGGGCGCTCGCGGAAGAGACCATAGGCCAACGGATCGGTCTGCGGCCCACCGTGGGATTCGACGCCAAAGACGCAGCGCGGCAATGCGAGAACCAGATGACCATGCAGCTCAGGCGCGGTATGTGGCGCGACCATCGTGCCGTGTTGCTCCGCCAGCTGGGCGATGCGCAGCGCCTCGGTGAAACCGGCGGCGCGCGTCGCGTCGAACTGGACGTAACGGATGCCGCCCTCAACGATGAAATCGCGTATTGTGAAGCGGGTCAGTTCACGCTCGCCGTGCGCCAGCGGGATCGGCGTCGCCGCCGCCAGCCGGGCGAAATCGGGCGCCTGCAGGTACCAATGCAATGGCTCCTCGAGCCAGAAGATCCGGTGCGGTTCGACTGCGTGGGCAAATTGGATGCAGTCCGGCAGATCGTAGGCCGCATTCATGTCGAGCATCAGCAAGGGCTCATCGCCGATCGCTCCGCGCACCGCCCCGATCCGATCCGCCTCCACGGCGACAGTACCCGCTCCGGTCTTTAGCTTTACTGCCCGGTAGCCGAGCTCAAGAAAGCGCGCCAGCTCTGCACCGTAATCGGCATTGGTCATATTCGGCCGATAGTAGCCGCCGGTGGCATAGGTAAAGATCGGCCGGTTCTCGCCGCCGAGCAGCCGGTATACCGGCAGGCCGGCGGCTTTCCCCTTGATGTCCCACAAGGCGATGTCGATCCCGGCGATCGCCGCCATGACCTGGGCGCGCTCGCCGCGTGGGACAGGCGGCGGCAAACCGTCACGGCCTTCGATGCCGCCGGGGCGCGGCGAGGTCAGCGCGAAGAGCTTCTCCCACACCGCCATGTGAGCCAGCGCGTCCATGCCGTGGACGATCTCGCGAAATCGGCTCACCCACTCGCAGATCCGCGGCATCGGTGTGCCGTGGATCTCCCCATAGCCGACGAGACCGTCATCGGTGCGCAGCTCCGTCAGGATGATATTCCAAGCTTTGCTCTCCTCGTGCGCGGTCCACACCGGCTGCGGCCGCGGCACCGAGATCATGTGGGTCGTGACGGACGCGATCCTGCTCATCAGGCGGTTTCCTGCAAGCTCAGACCCAGCTCTTCGATCATCTGCTGGCGCATCAGGAATTTCTGGATCTTGCCGGTGACCGTCATTGGAAAGCCATCGACGAATTTAACATAGCGCGGCACCTTGTAATGTGCGATCTGCCCTTGGCAGAAGGTCCGGATTTCCTCAGGGGTCGCGGTCTCGCCGTCGCGCAGGCGGACCCAGGCGCAGAGCTCCTCGCCATACCGCGTGTCGGGCACGCCGATCACCTGCACATCCTGGATCTTCGGGTGGCGGTAGAGAAACTCCTCGATCTCGCGCGGATAGACGTTCTCGCCGCCGCGGATCACCATGTCCTTGATCCGCCCGACGATGTTGCAGTAGCCCTCGGCGTCGATGGTCGCGAGATCGCCGGTCCGCATCCAGCCGGCCGCATCGATCGCCTCGCGCGTCTTCTGCTCGTCATCCCAGTAGCCGAGCATGACCGAATAGCCGCGCGTCAGCAATTCGCCTGACGTGCCGCACGGCGCGATCCGACCCTCGGCATCGACGATCTTTATTTCGATATGCGGCTGCACCCGCCCGACCGTGGACACTCGCCGCTCGATCGGATCGTCGGTCGAGCACTGAAAGCTCACCGGGCTGGTCTCGGTCATGCCGTAGGCGATCGTGATCTCGGACAGGTGCATCCGGTCGACAGCCCGTTTCATGACCTCGATCGGGCACGGGCTGCCGGCCATGATGCCGGTGCGTAACGAGGACAGATCGAATTTCGCGAAATCGGGGTGGTCCATCTCAGCGATGAACATCGTCGGCACACCGTGAAGCGCGGTGCACCGCTCGGCCTCGACCGTCGTCAAGGTGGCGAGCGGGTCGAAGCCTTCGCTCGGATAGACCATGGCTGCGCCATGCGTCAGGCAGCAGAGGCTGCCGAGCACCATGCCGAAGCAGTGATAGAGCGGCACCGGGATGCAGAGCCGGTCCTGCGCGGTGAACCGCATTGCCTGCCCGACAAAGAAACCGTTGTTCAAGATGTTGTGGTGGCTGAGGGTGGCGCCCTTCGGAAAGCCGGTCGTGCCGCTGGTGAACTGGATGTTTATCGGGTCATCGAATTGCAGCTCATCGGCAAGCGCGGCGAGACGGTGCCGCTCGGCATCGCGGGCGAGACCTGACACATCCTCGAACCGCACGAAGCCGGGCGCGTTTTCCGCCCCGATGGTGATCACCAGCCGCAGTGCCGGCAGCCGTGACGCGTGAAGATTGCCGAGCGACGCAGTAGCGAGTTCGGGGGCCAGTTCACTCAGCATCGCAAGGTAGTCGCTGGTCTTGAACTGCGCCGCGGTCACGAGGGCAACGCAGCCGGCCTTGTTGAGAGCGTATTCGAGCTCGGCCAGGCGGTAGGCCGGGTTGATGTTGACGAGGATGAGGCCGACCTTTGCGGTGGCGAACTGGGTTACCACCCATTCGGCATTGTTCGGGGACCACACTCCAATGCGGTCGCCGCGCTTGAGCCCCAGCGCCAAGAGGCCAGCGCCGAAGGCGTCCACCCGTTCTTTCAGCTCCCGGTAGGTCCAACGGACCTGCTGATGCCGGACAATCAGCGAATCACGCTCTGCGAAGCGCTCGACAATCCGGTCGAAATGGGCGCCGATCGTATCGCCGATGAACGGCCGATCGCTCGCCCCGTGAACGTAGCTCAGCTGTGCCACTAATTCGTCATTCCCGCGAAAGCGGGAATCCAGATGCCGGCAGCGTCCTTCGGGGAACCCTGGACCCCCGCTTTCGCGGGGGTGACGACGTGAGACTTTGAAATATTCGGAGTCATTCGGCTCAGCCCTTTATTAAAGCGATCGGCGAGCTTCGGATTATCCTTCGGTCGCTGTCAACCGACCTTCGCGGCTGAGACCCAATCCCGCTGCTTTTGATGAAGCTCTCAATCAAATCGCCGCGATCAGCACCGGTAGCGCTACTGCTGCACGGTGGTAGCTGCGCGGCAGGACAACTTGAGCTTTGCCGCCGCCATGCGTAGGTTGTCTGATCAGCCCATCGGAGCTTTTGATGTGCGGGATTGTTGGGTTGTTCTTTAAGCGCGGCACAGCGACGCCGGACCTTGGGCCGTTGCTGGCCGGGATGCTGTCGCAGATGGCCGAGCGCGGCCCGGACAGCACCGGCTTTGCCCTCTATGGCGATGCGGGGCCGGAAGGCGCGTTCAAGGCGACGTTGCACGCGCCCGATAAAGAATACGATTGGGCGGTGCTCGAAGCCGAGCTCGGCGCCGCGTTCCCGCTCCCCGGCCTGGCCCGGCATTACGGCAGCCACGCCGTCTTCACGTTGTGCGCCGAAGCGGAGCGGCTCTTTGCCTGGCTGGCCCGGCACCATCCTGAGCTCGACACGTTTGGTTTTGGTGAACGCATCGAGGTATTCAAGGATGTCGGATTGCCCGACGCAGTCGCGCAGCGCTTCGATCTTGGCCACCGCTGCGGCACGCACGCGCTCGGTCATACCCGGATGGCGACCGAAAGCGCGGTCACGACCGAGCACTCCCATCCTTTCTCTACCGGCGTCGATCTCTGTCTCGTCCATAACGGCTCGCTGTCGAACCACAACCAGCTGCGCCGCTCGTTGCGCCGCGAGGGCATCCGCTTCATGACGGACAACGACACCGAGGTTGCGGCGGGCTACCTGACCTGGCGGTTGCGCCAGGGAATGAACCTGACCCAGGCGCTCAAGGCGGCACTGGTCGATTTTGACGGGTTTTACGCTCTTGCCGTCGGCACCAGGGACGGCTTCGCGATCTTGCGCGACCCGATCGCCTGCAAACCGGCGGTACTCGCCGAAACCGACGACTGGGTCGCGATGGCCACCGAATACCGCGCGATCGCGACGCTCCCCGGCGCGGCAACGGCCGAGATCTTGGAGCCACAGCCGGCAACCGTTTATTCGTGGCAGCGCCAGTGATCGAGATCGATCTGGCTGGGAGTTCGGTAACCGCGCTCAATCAAAGACTGCACCAGCTCACCCTCCGGACGGATCAGCGTTATTGGCGAGTGCTCAATCCGAACGGCGCACACGCGATTGCAGTCGGCCTCACCGAGCCGGTGCATGTCGAGATCAAGGGGCATGTCGGCTATTACTGCGCCGGCATGAACGCGGCGGCGACGATTGTCGTCGACGGCCATGCCGGCACTGGCCTCGCCGAGAACATTATGAGCGGGTCAGTCCACGTGCGCGGCAATGCTTCGCAATCCGCCGCCGCCTCGGGGCGTGGCGGGCTCGTCGTCATCGAGGGCGATGCCAGCGCGCGCTGCGGCATCTCAATGAAAGGCGTCGCCATTGTCGTTGCCGGTTCGGTCGGCCATATGAGCGCGTTTATGGGCCAAACCGGTACGTTAGTCGTCTGTGGCGACGCCGGTCAGGACCTCGGCGACTCAATTTACGAGGCAGAAATCTTTGTCGCCGGCACTGTCGCCAGCCTCGGCTCCGACTGCGTTGAGAAGGAGATGACGCAAGCCGGTGTCGAGCACGTTGCCGCCCTCCTCGACCGTGCCGCCGTCACCGCCGATGCGACGCGTTTCCGGTGTTACGGCTCGGCTCGGCGCCTTTATAATTTCCATATCGACCATGCGGCCGAGTATTGATGATGACGCTCCCTCCGCTCGGGCACTCCGCCGCCTTTTCTCCCGAAATCATTGCCGAGATCGAGCGCGCAGCCGACGAGGGACTCTACCAGATCCGCGGCTTTGGCACCCTGCGGCGGCTGCCGAGCTTTGACGATCTCGTGCTGCTCGGCGCCTCGATCTCGCGCTATCCGCTCGAAGGCTATCGCGAGCGCTGTGCAACGGATGTGACACTCGGCACCCGTTTTGCGAAAAAACCGATCGAATTGACGATCCCGATCACCATCGCCGGCATGAGCTTTGGCGCGCTCGGCGCCAATGCTAAGCGAGCGCTTGGTCGCGGCGCCAGCGCGGTCGGCACCAGCACGACGACTGGTGACGGTGGCATGAGCGAGGAAGAGCGCGCCGCATCAAAGATCCTCGTCTACCAGGTGCTGCCGTCGCGGTATGGCTTCGACCCCAGCCACCTGCGCGCCTGTGAGGCGATCGAGATCGTGGTCGGCCAAGGTGCCAAGCCAGGAGGCGGCGGTATGCTGCTCGGGCAGAAGATCACCGAGCGGGTCGCCCAAATGCGAACCCTGCCCACCGGCATCGACCAGCGCAGCGCCTGTCGTCACCCGGACTGGACCGGCCCCGACGATCTGACGATCAAGATCCAGGAGCTGCGCGAAGCCTCCGACTGGGAAAAGCCGGTCTTTGTCAAGATCGGTGCCTCGCGGCCGCGTTATGACGTTCAGCTCGCGGTCAAGGCCGGAGCCGATGTCGTCGTGCTCGACGGCATGCAGGGCGGCACCGGCGCCACCCAGGATGTCTTTATCGAGCATGCCGGCATCCCAACCTTGCCGGCCTTGCGCCAAGCGGTCGAGGCGCTCCAAGAGATGGGCCAACACCGCAAGGTGCAGCTGATCATTTCCGGCGGTATTCGCAGCGGGGCTGATGTCGCCAAGGCCCTGGCAATGGGCGCCGATGCGGTCTCGCTCGGCACCGCCGCGCTGATCGCGCTGGGTTGCAACCGCGCGATCCATGTCGAGGATTATCATGCGCTCGGGACCGAGCCAGGCGCCTGTCATCACTGCCATACCGGGCGCTGCCCGGTGGGCATCACGACGCAGGACCCGGTGCTCGAAAGCCGGCTCGATGTAGAGGAAGGCGCGCGGCGGGTCCGCAATTTCCTGACGGTATTGACGATGGAGGCGCAGACCTTGGCCCGCGCTTGCGGCAAGTCGCACCTCCAAAATCTCGAGCCGGAAGACCTCGCCGCGCTGACCGTCGAAGCCGCCGCCATGGCGGGCGTCCCGCTGGCCGGCACCGATTGGATCCCGGGAAAGAACGGGTACTAAAGCCACAGCGGGAGACATTGATGTCGCAGGATCTGGCGAAAGCGGCAACGGACATGGGGGTCCGCTATTTCCTGATCAGCTTTGTCGACCTCTTCGGCGTGTTGCGGGCAAAGCTCGTGCCGGCTGCGGCGATTGGACAGATGCAGCGCGATGGCGCGGCGTTTGCCGGGTTTGCCACCCATCTCGACCTGACCCCGGCCGATCCCGACATGTTCGCGGTGCCGGACCCGGCGAGCCTGATCCAGCTCCCGTGGAGACCCGAGATCGCTTGGCTCGCCGCCGATCTCCATATCGATGGACAGCCGGTCCGAGCATGCTCCGCGCCATGTATTGAAACGCCAACTCGCCGCGGCCGAAGCGCAGGGCTATCGGCTGAAGACCGGCGTCGAGGCCGAGTTCTTCGTGCTGCGCCCCGACGGACGGACGGTCGCCGACGGGGGCGACCGGCAAGCTAAGCCGTGCTACGACCAAACGGCACTGTTGCGGCATTATGAGCTGATCCGCACGATCAGCGATGCGATGCTTGGGCTCGGCTGGGTGCCCTATCAGAGCGATCACGAGGACGCCAACGGCCAGTTCGAGATGAACTGGACCTATGACGATGCGCTCGTCACCGCCGATCGCCACGTGTTCTTCAAGTTCATGGTCAAGGAGATCGCCCAGCAGCACGGGCTCCGCGCTACCTTCATGCCGAAACCGTTTGCGCATCTGACCGGCACTGGCTGCCACGCTCATGTCTCGTTATGGGACCGCGCGGGCGAGACTAATCTGTTCCACGATCCCGGGGGAGAGCTCGGCCTCCCTACCCTCGCCTACCATTTTCTCGGCGGCATCCTCGCGCATGCCGAGCCGCTGACCGCCCTCTTCGCGCCGACCGTCAACAGCTTTAAGCGGATCAACGCGGCGCCGACCGTGTCGGGTGCCACCTGGTCGCCGAACGCGATCAGCCATGGCGCGAACAACCGCACCCATATGGTGCGGATTCCGGAACCGGGCCGCTTCGAATTGCGGCTGATGGACGGGGCCGTGAACCCGTATCTGTTGCAGGCGGGCATTCTCGCCGGCGGTCTCGATGGGGTCGCGAAAAAGCGGGATCCCGGCAAGCGGCTCGACATCAACATGTACGAGCCGGGCGCCGCTCCCGCCGGCATCCCGCGGCTGCCGCTCAACCTTCTCGACGCGCTACGCGCCTTCCAAACCTCAACGCTGCTGCGCGAGGCTTTGGGCGCTGGCTTTGTCGAATCCTACGTCAAGCTGCGTATGGCCCAGTGGAACGACTACATGCGGCATCTGACCGAGTGGGAGCGCGAGCACACCCTCGACGCCTAGCGCCTGCACGGCTCGCGATACAATTGCGGCCCCTACTGACTACTGGTTGGCGCAACGCGGCTCCACAGCAGCCGCATCTCGCGGTCCGGATTGGACACGACACGGCAGGCGGTATCGAATATCATGGTCGCGCGGTCCTGGCTCGTGTAACGGGGCCAGGGTAGGATTCCCGAATTGTCAGGTGTTCCGTTTCGGGCGAAGGCGATCCAAGTCTCTGAAATTCGCGCCGCAAGCTCGCGCGCGCCCGGGGCGCTGGCGGTCGTATCCGGCACGTCGGCATTGTCAAAGACAAAAGGCAGATCCATTGCATGGTGCGCCTTCAGGCGGCCGCCATGCGCAGGGCTCTGCCAGTCAAGCGAATACATGTAGACCGGGGCCCGGCGCCGTGCCGCGTAGCGTTCCGCAAGCAAGACCGAGCGGATCCAGAAATTCGAGCCAGTCAGCGCCGCGATCAGCCGGTCGCCGGGGCCCGCCTGCGGCATGGCGGCGCGATAAGCAGCGAGCAGGTTGTCGGTCTCGGCAGCGGCTACCGCCGCGATCCGCTGACCCAATGCCTCCTCGCTCAATGTGCCGTTCCACGCAGCATCGTCATCGGCGAGGAAAAACGCGCTCTCCTCCCTGGTGCCGCCGATCATCAGCGGGACGTCGTCGGCGATCTCCGGCGCGCCGGGCTCACCGGGATGTTGCGGCAGATCACTGCCATCGACCACCGGGCCGAAATCGTAACGGTCGAGGAGCGGCCAATGAGTGCTACCAACCGCACGCGAGGCCGGCGCGATCGCTGCGAGCAACCGCTCGGCCGGCAGGGTGTGTAGCCGCTCGCATTCGCCGCGACTGAGCCCGACCTCTTTAAGCACCGCTTCGGCCAGGGCATTCGCCCGCTCGCGCGTCGACATGCGGATCGCCGCGCCGCTCTGGATGATCGCGCCGTGAAACAGTCCGCGCGCCGCCGGCATCGCGAGGAGGACGCTGACCTTGCCGCCGCCGTCCAACTCGTTAAAGATTGTTATTTTGCCGGGAT